>Ga0123340_1000070_pt1 | contig 38875 bp, 30 predicted proteins | sample SirMexnodulemix_FD_89961 | JGI IMG/M metagenome (GOLD analysis project Ga0123340, IMG submission 89961) | Root nodule microbial communities of legume samples collected from Mexico - Siratro Mexico nodule mix | ecosystem: Host-associated > Plants > Roots > Nodule | place: Mexico: Nepantla...
ATATAATGTTAGGCTAAATAAATGAAAGTGAATAAATATATTAATAAAAAATTATAAAACTGATATTAGTTTATTTTTTTTATTTTTAAACTAAACCGTATATAATTTTAATATTTAGTTCGATTATTTTGAACTAAAAGTCGAGCTAACCGAAAGGTAGTCCATAGTGTTAATCACTGTTTCTGAAATATCCTGTAAAATTTTAAAATCATTTCATTTCTTAACGAGTCATTATAGAATTGTATATATTTATTTGCTTTTATAACGTTTATCTTAAATATTGTCTAATAGTAAATTTCCATATACATTGATATTTGATTTCATAATAATTATCTCAAAATTTATGAAATAACAACTACATAGAGTGATTGCACAATAGAGACAAAAAAATAAAATAAAAGCTGAGAATATTTATTAGGAAACAGGTCTGGGGTAATGACATTTGTTTTTTTTTCCCTAAATAAAGAAAAAAAAAAAAAAGAGTACCTGAGAGTGGTATTTCACGAGATACAAAGTGAGGTTTGATTTTGATGACGGGAGACAGACATTAACGTTAGAACGCAGAAACCCAGTTAAATTATGATGTGTTGTGATAATAAAAAGAAAAAGAGAATGCGAAAAGAAAGCCAAAGGGGCTTCTATTCCCATCTCTGCACTCTCTCACTCACCATAATATAATCTCTCCTTTTTCTCCAAAACTTCCCTCTTCTTTCTCTCTCTCTCCACCTTTACCAACTAAGCAAAGCAAAACACTGAGCTATAACTTTCTCCCATGGCAGCAGCAAAGTTTGTTCCTCTGCTATTATTAACAATGATGGTGGGAATCCAGAATGTGGTTGGTCAAGGTGCAGCCAGTTGGTGTGTGGCCAGGAGTGATGCTACCTATGATGCACTGCAAACGGCTCTGGACTATGCATGTGGGGCTGGTGCTGATTGTCTTCCTCTTCAGTCTCAGGGACTCTGTTTTCTCCCTAACACCATTCAGGCCCACGCTTCTTATGCCTTCAACAGCTACTATCAGCGCAGAGCCAGAGCTCCTGGCTCCTGCGATTTTGCTGGAACTGCCACCATTGCCACCAGTGATCCCAGTATCTCTCCTCTCTTTTCCTCATTTCCATTCTTTTTCATTACTCACTCATTCTGTTTGGGTTGGAGTCCCACATCGACTAGTTACAGGAAAAAAACTGAAGGTTGGAGTAACTGGAGTTGGTAGAAGTTTTCGTGACAGTCTTATCTTTTTTCCTTTTATTGCTGAGTTTTGTATGGACATATGACATCAATGAGTTTTTACATGTTTTAACTTGTAAACTTTTTCTTTTTTAGAGTTTCATTTGTTTCTGGGATTTGTTTTGGTGTTTGCAGGTTATGGATCTTGTGTGTATCCTTCTACAGCAAGGTATGGCCTGGCCTTTCCTGTATGGTTTAAGTTCAGTGTGTTACCAATATAATATTATTATTAAAGATATGTTAATAAAAAAAATGTGCATCTACTGGTGATACTATATATTATATATTATATGGTAGTGTATTTATTTACAATTGGTGAAAGTGAAGGCGTTTGTGTTTCTTGATGTTGAAGTAAATGGATTCTCATTCTGATTGTGAGTATTTTTTGCGGTTTATTTTCACCTTTCTTTCATTCATTCTCTTTGGTACCTTTTCGTCTGTCTGGTTGAGATGGCGTGCCTGATACGATAGAGAGGAGATGGAACACGTAACAGTGTTGGAGAAGATGGCTGTTTTGAGAGAGAGGAAATGTATGTTTGAATGGGAGTGAATATGTGGATTGAACAGGAGGAGGTCTGTGACTAGTGTCACTGTGCATGGGTTCCTAATTTTACTCTTTTCTTCTCAAATTTTGTTTTATCTGTGTTGCATCTACTTACCCAAGGTTTTTTAACTTACCGTTTCTGGGGAAGAAAAATAGCATAGTTGTTGAACTTTTTTGAAATAAAAGACAAAATCATATTAAGAGTAAAAATCTCACTTTTGAAGTTTTCATTTTTCAATCAATTTTATACATGTGTCACATATTTTTAATATGAAATTTCAGTCTAAATCAATTTAGACATATTTTAGTAGCTATAATTTTTACATTTTGGTTCATTTATTTAAAAATTATTTATTTTAATCGTTATGCATACCATTTTAATATTTTTGGTCTCTATCGTGTTATTTTTTTATTTAACCTTTATTATTTAAAATCAGGGACTAAATGGCATTAAAAATAATATGATTTTATTCAATTCATTTATCCTACTTTAAACATTTAAATTTAAATTTGATTATTAATATTTTCTTCTACTACCCCAATTGGCTGTTGAAAATGTGCGTATATTTTACATCTTTTTTGGGGCATAATATATATATATATATATATATATTACACAAAATGTGTATAAAAAGCTTGAATTTGGATCCAATTAATTTGAAAATTGGAACCAATCAAGCATTCTCTGTTTTAATTTTCAAAATCTTGGGGTGCACAATTTAGTTGGGTGGTGGTACTGTCTTACTGACACACTGTGTGCTCTATCCCAGAGTGTGTTGGTTACTTTTTCTCTACTTTGTGATTAGACCGTTGATGAGTCTTCTGCCTGGCCCACTTCATCCAACGGCTCAGGTTCACCATGATCGTACGTTGTTTCCTTTCACTGACACATGATTCATGCCTTATGTACTGTATTTCCTTTCAAAAAATAAAACAATGTGTGGTATTTGCTTTATAGCGTGGTAAAGTAACTGCGGAAGTAGTATCTGATGCAACATCGTAGTGTCGCAGTTTATGTCAGATGTTGTTTTCTACCATTAATAAATAGTCTGTGGCAAATGACATACCACACCAGTACCTTGTTCAGATGTTCTTTCTCAATCCTGAAATTGACTCATCCATGATCCTATCGAGATTGTTAGATGAGCACTTTGCATCAATGGGTGAAATATACTCATCCACCTTTCCACTATCTTTCATTCATTTGATTCATGTTTTTGCTCAGGTTTTTGTCTTTGTATCAAGTATAGCATTCATCCATTTGCGAATGATGGTTGGAAAGAAAAGCTATAAACGACCTTTTACTTCAAATCAGGGTTGTACTAGTGCAGTTCACCGAGATCCCATTGGAAAAAAAATTCAATCTTTCTTTGGTAAAATAAAGTTCATTGTAGAAACACCAACTTTATTGAGACAGATTTTAATTAAAAAAAATGTGTCTGAGATTAATTTCCATATACTTTTTAATCACGTAAAATTAAGCCCATCGAAAGAAAGACAAAAAGAAGATACAGAGTAGCTTGTAGGATTTGACATGACATTCTTTAGTATCTTATTGAAGATATAGTTTGGGGGTAAGGTGACTTACATGTCATGAAAGGAATTTTTTAGATGGATAATTACAGTTAGGTACAAAGTAATAACGGGTGATTTGCTTTCTCAACTATGGTGAATATCAATCACCTTAAATGTTTAGCAAGTTTAATCAATTGATGTGCTAAAAAGGTATGCACTTAGACAGAGCAATAAGGGAACCATGCTTGTTGTACAGAAATGGGGGATCAAATGAACATGCTGGTAGTGATCTAATCATTTCCTGGAATGTGTTTGACCCGATTTGTGTTGATTTCTCATGCTTCAGCATGTTGCTGATCGAGACAACGATGGGACCATGGTGGTCTGGTTCTAGGCTTCTTTTGTCCTCTCACGTGTCATGATGAACTTTTATTTTTTTTGTAGAGGGATCACACACACATGGTTATTACAATGTAGAAGTTAGATGCATTACAACTTTCCTTCACATGCATGGAGGGCAAAGAATTAAGAGATGCCTCATGCAATTGAAGAAGAACAAGAAGGAACAATTTTATTCAAAAAAAATTATACAGTGAATGAATATCTAGCATTTATTTCAGCATTCATTAGGCATAAAAAAAATAATGAGTAGATGGTAACAGGTCTGTATCTCATAAGTTGTTGATTCCTTTCTTTTTGTTTACATTTTCCTCTCCTGTGCTTTAACCAAACTACATTTTGGGAACTGATTTTTGTGTTAAGCCATGGAAATGCTTTTTCATTGATCACTGAATTTGTTAATATTTTATGGAGTCTAACTTCTAATAAAACAATTTGATGATTTGATTGTTGTTCAGTACTGCTGGAGGACCAAACACACCAATCACAACACCTCCTATGAACAATCCTAATGTACCATCATCTACCACAGCAACACCACTCTATGGTGGGGGCAATAGTGGACTAACTCCTGGAATGAGCTCTCCATTCCCTGACAGTTCTAGAGCAGCATCAGAAGCAACAGCCACATGGTTTTTTGTTTTCTTTTCCTCTCATTATCTCCATTATCTCCTAGCCTATGTATGATCTTGGAGAGGCTTACAGTTTTGGCAGAGGTTGAAAGGGCCTTTGGTTGTTTATAACCTTATTTTATGCAACTACCTCTTATACCCATTATTTAGGCTATAAGGTTATGAACAAGTTAAGCATGGCATCATGGTTCATTCAGCAAAGAGCAGAGCTAGGTTGTAGCTTGGTCTTTACTCATGTGATTCTTCATTTGTAGGGCATAAATTTAATTCAATAGTTCAAATTAACTCTTTCCTTTGCAAACATTATCAATGTTTCACAAATAGTGCAATATCCTTAGCTTATAAAGATTTTTTTGTGTTTTTTCATGTAATTTTTTTTGTTCCTTAATGTTTTTTTTTTCTTTTTTGCAAAACCTATCAGTTAATTAATTTGTCAAATAAGAAAAGGATATTTGCGTTTATCTGAACAAACATGAAACAGAACCATCTTGGTGGGTGGTGCATTTCAATGTGTAAAGATAGATAGATTGTTGCAAATATGAAGAAAATTTAGGAATGAGGACGTTTTACAATAATTTGGTATGAACCACTTCTCATTCTTACTTATTAAAGCATTTAACCAGTTAATGAAAATCAATACAGACTCTTCCATATTATATGACAGAAATATATCGTAAAATGTTTGTTTAACATTTAATTTCTCCAATTAATTACACACAATATAAATTAAAGTATTAATTTATTTTTATGCTTTAGAATAGATATGACTTTTTTGGTTAAAAAAAATATTTTTTAAAAAATTAAGAAAAATTGATGCTATGTTCAATGGGACATACTTGTATTGCAAGTTGTAGTCATTCAAAATGAATACTCCGTCTTGTATAAAACACCATTCATTGATGTTGTCCAATAGATCACTAAGAATGTTTTTATAATAATAATTTAAAATGTTTCCCTCCCTTTATTTATGTTTTTTAATTGTTTTTAATAATTATTTGAAATGATTCCATATTTTAATTGTCTTTAATTTTCATAATTTTTATTTATATTTTGGTCGATATGATATTTTACATCAAACAGAAGAAGTGTCTCTTTCACCTTATAAATATAAGGGATAAAAAATATAAGATATATGAGTGCGATTGTTAAAAATAAATATAATTTAAATAATAGAGGAATATAAATATTATTTATTAAAAATATTAGATACAGTTTATTTAACATAATCTCAGTATAGGTCGGATGGAGTTTCCTTTTTTTATAAAACTATTCTAATAACAATTGTGTAAATCAATCAATTGATAATATAATTTTTATTTAATTTTATTCTATTTATGTCATCGTATGTGGATATGTATATAATAACTTTAATGAATTTTATTATATTTAATTTGAGAGTCATATATAAAATAATTTCCAATTAGTTAAAAGTATTTATAATATATAAAATTTAAACTCTAATATTTATACAATATTATTTCATATCTTTTTAATTTAATACATTTTAAATTAAATTTGACCATAGAGTCGTAGTTATTTAACAATAACTTATTATGTTTATTATCATTTCTTTGTCTACTGCTATGTTGTTTCTAATATATGATAAGTGATGGAAAGAGATAATTATATTTAGTTTCTGGATAAACTTTAATCAATAACATTTTAACGTGGTTCGAAGCTGACCATTTTGACAAATTTTCAGAAATAGAAAAATTTCTTTGAGACATTCTAAACTTTTCCTAATGTCTTGAATTAAAATTAACAAGTCATATACTTTCTAATTCATTTAAATATTTATGCTCAAATCTACGATTACATTTACCACAATTTATTCCTTCCTAGGTGTTAGTTGCAAAGATAGCCATTTTTTTTTATTAATAAGATTAAATATGTGTAAGAGGAGTTAGGGGACAATTTGCTTACTTATTAAGTTTTGAATGGTAAAATATTAGCAAATAAACTGTGACCAACACTTTTATCATCACAAAAGTAAATAACAGGATTTGGTTTTCTCTCTCACCCTTACATCTCCCGTTATTGTGAAGCTTCCACTTTTGTTCTTTTCTCTCAGATTTTATCTACTGACCAAAGGTAACTAAATACGAAAGCAAGAAAAAAAAAAGCTTTTTCAGCCAACGGTGCAATTTTTTTTTGGTCAAATTATCAATTTATATTTTTTTAAAATATTACTGATTTAGGTTAGTGGACTTTAATTTCTTTTATTATTATAAGTTTACATTCAAGATCTTTTATGATACAAGTTAAAGTTGATGCATTTGAAAGAGCATATTGAAATAGCTTATGTCAACTCTAGCCTAATTGTTTATATTGTATAATTTTTTTATTTACTTTTGAGTAAAATGTTATTTCATTTAGCATTAAAGACACTAAGAAACAAATACATAAAAAGTTTGAACACATCTATAATACCATGATTTTATTTTTTTATAAATTTTCGTCATCAAAACATCATTACTTGAGGACTAGACTAACAATCTTCTCTTTTTTTAAGGATGACACACTCTTAATCTTTGATGCACTAGGTTTCTTTCTTGATACTAGAGATGACTCTAACAACATGGTTTCATAAAAGAACTTTTCAAACACAAAGCTTCTTTAAAGTCAAAACAAAGGTGCTCCCCCTTGCCTAACATATAAGGGCAAACAAAACAAACAAAGATACAAAATAATGAGACCAAAAAATATAATGCATCCAAAATGCTAGTTAAAAAATGCATCAAAAATAATATTTCTCCCCTTAGAGCATTATCAAAAAGATAAACCATTAATGATCAATTAGTATGCATTTAAATATTATCACAGTAAAAATGTTTGATAAAGTAATGAGTTAATTAAGTAAAACAATTTTGTTTTTAATCAAACACACAAACAATGTTGTTATAATCTATTAAAATAGTTTCAAAATTGATTAATTTGATTTTAAAAAAAATCCTCATTCATGACTCTCTGGAATAATTGATTAAACTTCTTGATAATCGATTATCTTGAAACAAAATCTACTTTTAGTATTAAAAATTTTCTGGAATAATCGTTTTAACCTTTATATAATTGATTACACTAAAGCGAAAAATCAAATTTTAGTCTATTTTAATTTGTTATTTCCATTTTGTTAATCCATTATTTAGTGTAATAATTTGTTATTTTTTTAGTTTTTAACATATTGTAAGATTTAATTAATTCGTGATAACAATAAAAAAGACTCACTCCTTAATGATATTTATCAAAATAATAATTTCTCATAAATTAACTAAAAATAAACATAATATATCATCTTAAGAGTTAGAATTCGTCACTCACATTGGTGTCCTTACACTCTTTTGAACATTCAATATTTTTTTCAATCCTTTTAGTTTTTGCTTGATACTTTGAATGCTGTAGTAAATATTTTTTAGGATCTTCTTGATGTCAATCTCTATCAATTTCTTTCTTACAAAACAAGAAGAATTTCATCTCATTATGTGCCCAAAATAAATTTGGCTCCTTTCATGTTAGTGGTACACTTTCTACCTTTTAAAATCGAGATGTACTTCCCTCTAGGTAAATCAACTTTTTTCTAAAGAAACATTTTTTAAATGTATGTCTTTTTTCTTACAATAGTAGCAAGAGACTTATGATGTAAATGACTTCCTTTTAAAATTATTTGTTTTCACAGCTGGTCGAAATTCCAATCCAGTATTTTTATTATAGATCTTTGAGAATTGTAGAGGGCATCAAGATTATACTTTGTGATTGTTAATATTGTCATTTCTCGTTAAAGATATTTGACTTTTCCTTCCAAAAGCTTATAGGATTCATTATCTAAAAGCTTACCTAGCAACTTAACATCACAATTGCAATAGGCTATGTAAATCATTTCAAGACTTTCCATGTATGTTTCTAAATTGAGGTTTTCCTCTTTGAATTGTTTCAACTTGTCTTCTAACCATCTATTCACACTCCTTAATCTATTATTTTAGTAACTCATTTTTCTTCTTCTTCATGCATTTCATTAAATGCATCAAGAATTTGGGATTTATTAAAACTTTGAGATGAACTAGAATTACATACAATATTTGCATAAGAATAATGATCAGCTATTGGACACGGGTTTGGCCCCTCTCCACTACTACTTGATAAGCTTGATGATGATTATCATTTTCCTCCCAAGTAATGTAGGGCTTTTTTCTTTTTGTGTCATTTCTTCCTTTTTTTTTGTCATTAATATTGTTAGAATCTAATAAAGGACAATCAAGTTTAATATGATCTAATCTAGAAGTGTTTAAGCAGTATGGGTTAGCTTGATCTGTGTGGTTATCATTTGGCATTATAAGCATGTCATATGATCATATTAGTGCATTATGATACATAACGCAAGACTACACTCTAAGGAAGATTGTCTGTTAGACAACGTAACACTTGCATCGTTATGATATACTGTTTGAACAAAGCATCTGTCTCACAAACGATAAATGATTATGTTTTATGCTTTGTGGTATTTAAATGCGTAATCAAAATCACAAGGTGTTGGATTTTTCATCAACAATCTCCTCTTTTTTTAAGGCGCTTAAAACATTAAAGTAAGACATGATAGTTTTAAAAAGGGTGTTCAACAAATAAAGTTTTCACAAAATATGTTCAAAGCCATGCAAACTTTGTATAATACATATAGTTAAGCATGAGTTCTTCCTTCTCCCCCTGAATTTGGTCTTTTTCCTCTTCAAGTTCCCTCTTAGAGTATATTCCCTTTGTCTTTTCTTTGTCTTTCTCCCCCTTTCTAAACACCAACAGAAAGGGATGGACTCAATAGATTTAATCCAATCCCTCCCATTTGAGGGTTCAACTGAAGCATTTGAGGTTGTTAGCAATAAAGGCTTGTCCGAGTCCTACCAAGAATTTTTTCATGGCTCTCCATTTAACAACTTCTTTAATAACTTGGTCACGAGTGTTTAGTGGTAACTAAAGCAAGTCACTAGCTTTGTCCAATGCAACTTTAAGGTTTAGTTCCTACATGAGAAGAACAAAAGCTTGAAGTGGTTGCTATGGTAGAAGATAATAAAACATGTGGGCAAAACCACAATGAAGGCATGAATCCTCTAAAAGGCATGGAAGCAAATCCTTTATACCTTGTTGAGTTGAGCTTGAGACGAATGATATAAAATGTTCACATAGGTAATTGATGATAAAGGGTAGGGGTAAGCATGAGGGTTTTCATCTAGGGGAAGTCCTTATATGTATGTGCTTTCAATTTATAAATAGAACCTTTCACTCACTCTTTCACAAGAAGAATTACGAATTGAAAAGAGTAGTTTTAGTGATAAAATGGAGAGTTTTCATATGCTCATCTTGAGCCATAAAGATTTAAAGAAAATCAAATCCTTGAATTTAAGGAAATATAATGATTACATGTGAAAAACAATGATGACTCTTGGAAAAGTCATATGTGAGGCTCCTATTTACTATTTAATGGAAACAAGAAGATTCTTGAAAGTTTGAAGGGTTAAGTACAAGAGTCAAACTATCCCATATGTATTTTGAAAATGAAATGTGGTAGTTAGAAGTTCCAAAAGACATTTCTAACTTCAAGAGTGTATAAATTTTGTCCAAGTCTTCTCTTAAGTTTAAAACACGAGTTTATAACTTCTCTCAAGTTCATCTAAAGACTAAAAAATTACTTTCGTACAACTCATCTAATCTCCTCTTTGATAGCTTAAAGTTTTTCTCTTGTTAGCCTTTCTATGCATCTCTTTTATTTCTTCTTTTCTATTCTTCTTTTTCATGTTTCTTATCTTTATTTTTCTTAGTTTTTTTTTTCTATTTCTTCAACAAATTCTTCATTCTTATTTATATCAATTACAATAATCTTTCTTAAGGAGATATATATGTAATGTAAAATGAAAGTGCATATATAAAGTAAAAAGGAGTTGTGTAATGTTCTATATAAAAATATTTTTAAAGGTTAAAGGATGCATGTATAATGGTAAAAGGGACAAATTAATTTTAAAAAAATGTAAATTTTGTGCAACATTAGAAAACTTACGGTGTTAAGAAAATCCCAAATGTAATTTACTATTTAATATATTATTCTTTATCGAATACATCATGAAAATATTAGTTATCTTTTAGACTTTCTAAATCTAAAAGTTTTAATAATGTGATTAATGATAAATATGTTGTTTCAATAAAAATTTTTTAAAATAAATTAAAATTCTAAAAATTTATTACTTAGTAAAATTAAAAAATTGAAACTTTTCATACTCTATCTTCTCTCACATCTATGCTCTTCAAACTATCGTCTCAACTTAGTCAATACATTGTTAGCTAGGTTTATTCAAAATTTGTCAAATCAATTAAGATAGAAATATTATTGGTTTAGTTAAGATTTAGGCTTCCTCAACTCAACATCATCTTATCAACTCATGTTAAGAGGAATTATTTCAATACCGAAGTAAATTAGACTGTGATTACTTTTTAACCAAAGTTACCGGTATTTTTTTTCTCTAATGTAAGTTAATACTATTTCTCAACCAAACATCAATTATAATTCCTTTTGTTAATATGAGCTTGTTTTTCTCTGTTGATATCTAAAATTTTCTTTGTTGGGTTGCTTTTCAACCAATAAAAGTTATTTTTATTCCAAATAGTTCTTTCTTAACTAGTATTAATTAGAGTTTTTCTATTGGCAAGATTATTTTTTATTGATGTGGTCATGATTTTTTTTGTCAATGAAGTGAGACCTTTTTTTCAATCAACCATTTGATAAAAAAATTTCAATTAATATTGTTAGATTTATTTCCTCGTCGATGTAAGTCAAAATCATTTTTTTTCAGTGACTTTATTTTTTTTGTCAAAGTCAACAGGACAATTTTTTATAAATGTTAATTAGATTTTTTGGTTATCATCTTCAAGAAATTTTTTTTGTGAATGTTTGCAAAGATATTTTTTCAATTCATGTCACCGGTGTTAACTTTTTTGCCCTACACGGCTCAAAATATTTTTTAATATCAAATGAGAAAACTTTCCACCGACCTCAACGAAAAATTGTTTTCAACCAATAATAACCAATGATTATTTTAGTCAATACTAATGAAAAAATTAACTAAAGAATTCCAACTAGTGACCGTCAAGAAAATAAATTTGGTCAATATTACCAAGTAATTGTTAATCAATAAAGAACTTTATCATGAGCAAATTCAACTAAAAGCATTACTAACTACAATAACATTTACTAAAATAATGTAACATTTAATGTTTAATTACTAATATTATTTAATATTAAAATAATTTAGTATTTAGTGATAATTAAATTACTTTAACCAAAATAAAATTAAAATCCAATCCATTTGAATTATTTTATTCAATTAAAGAATTTAAAAGAAACATTAAAAATAAAAATTAACTTTGATATATTTAAATTCCCTGAAAATTTTGAAATCCCCTATAAAAGAATCTGTGTAAAAGAACGTTTGATTCTATCTCCGCGCACTACTTATTTCAATTTTACATTGAGTTTTGCATAAAGTGCTTAAAAAATCCTAAGTGGGAAACGTAAGCCGACGATGGCGTGCATTTAGATAGAAAATCAAGTCATGAAACAAATCCGTATAAACCTCAAACTTAAATGAAGGCCTAGTATAAAGGATATTTATAAACCTCAAATAAACTCCAGGTAAAGAAATAACAGTCTGTTTAATGAACAAACGGTAGCAGTGGACTTGGAAATATGAAACTATAATTGTCAAGTCAAGTCTGATCATGAATTATAACACTTGCACCATCTTATCTAAAGAACTCCGAAAAAGGGATTCTTTATTGCAGAGTCTAGTTCAGATCCGGCTGAGTTCAGGATCGCCATCTCAACTTTGTCCCTAGGCAAAAACAAGAACTCGCCACCATCGATCTTCTCAAACCCGCAAATTTCTAGAAATTCAATGCCCCCTTTCAAGGAACCAACTCTGTCCTGTAAAACACACCCAACATCAACACAACCTTATGGTAAAGATATCTAGTGCCAAGTTAACATTGAAAAGCATTCAAAAAATGGGGGCAATACCTGAAAAGATTGGTTACTAAGACGTATCTTTCTGAACTTTTCCTCATCGGGATTTCTGGCAACATTCCCTACACAAGTTAGAAGAGTTTGGAATGCTCTCTTTACTCTGGCGTCATCCTCCTGATCCAGGAATAAGTGAATATGTAAATAGGCTAAAGATGTAACAATGTTTAAGCAGAAGACACTTTTTAACGAACAATATTTGAGAAGTAATGCTGTGATGTAAGCAATCAAATTCCTTTAGCAGAATGTAAAATGCGGCTAACATTATCACTAGCATACTAAAAAAAGGTCTCGTTTTTCCACGTTGCAGGATCAACTAGATATATCTTTCTGTATTCTCGAAGACCAAAATGAATGTTCTACTCTCGATTTTAAGTAGCAGTACATCTTTATTTTTGGAAAACACAATTTTACCACTTTTGCTTTTTTCCATGAAACATTAAAATTATTAGACCAAAAGGGCAAGTCGTAAGAAGCAGTTATCCTTCATGAACACAATAAGTTTAGGATATTGCAGTAAGAACCCAAGTAAAAAGATTCAGGGGGCAAAATATTTTGGGATGTAAAAGCTATATGCACAATTTGCACTAAAAATGTATTATTTAGCATCAAGTGATGGAGGTTTTTGTGGTATTTGTACTTAAGATAAATAAAAGAGACAACAATATATTTCAGAGAGCTTCATCACACCTCTCTTATGTTTTCATATTTATATTGATAGAATTATGATACAATGAGTAAAGGGAAGAGCAAAGATCAAAAGCCAGAACTAGAGTCCTAGGTACAGAGATAGGTACAGCTCATAGGTGCAGCATATAGCAGTTTTCCAATACAACTACTTACTACCTATATTTAAAACCTATTGTAACATTTCTAATGCTATTCACCATTAGATTGACACCAATTCATCAACTATCAAACAGTCATTAATATTGTCAACTACAAAGGTGTTCCCGTACCTTGTGGTTCTGCTTGAGAGCACGGAGGCACTCTCTCATTTGCTCAGCTTTTGTGGCAGGCCTAACTGGCACAAAACTCTGCAGGCACAAATTTCAAATAAACATGTAACTAACAAAAATAAATTTCCCAAAATTGTATATGGCCAAGCTCATACCTTTTTCTCCTCCACAACAGGTGCAGGTGAAGGTTTGGCTGCTGAAGGTTCCTCTGGAGGCAATCCATGTCTCCGCCTTCTTTCAGCCTGTCATAATAGACAAACAATGTGACTTGATTTAAATCCCCCAATAAAAGATATTTGATTTCCTGTGCCATCTTTCGAAAGAAAAAGGTTTGTACTCCTCAAGCTTTTCTGAAAAACTTGGACATTAGTTTAGTAAAGCTCCTGCATCCATAAATGCAGTAGTAGCGAACTCCAACTTTGTTTTTCGTTACCAACAGTTTTGTTCAAAATGCCTAAGCTCCTTCCCTCCTTATTTAATTTGATTAGCAATAACAAAAAGAAGACTGTCATTTTCTGAATGGGTGTGGCTGGTATAGCATAATGGAAATGGGCATCGCGGAAACTTTCATTGAACACAAATAGTCACTGTATCTTCAAATTAACCATCAAACATATAGCTCTGCACTTAATGCTCCCATTTATGTGCATATCTCAAATCATTCAATTCTTTCATTAAAACTACAAAACTGGGAAAACAGAAATTAGCTATTTCACCAAACTTTTTTTGGAATAGGATTCATTAATATGCATATTGCAGAACACTTGATTTGTGGGTTGGAGCATAACTCGACCATTTTTATCTAACCTGTAACTTGGATTAACCTGAATGCCAAGTGGAATGCAACTTCCAAATGTAAACAATATAGTATAATTCAAAAGAATATAAACCTATCAGATTTAAATAACCTTTTATCCGTTAAGTATGAATTTTTATTCATTTTTGACAACCATGTATGGACAATGGTGACTTATCTTTACATATACAACCTGAATTAATGTCCTAGACTCCTATGTTTTTGTGATATTTTTTACTAGAGACTGAGACAAAAAGTTAAGCAATCATGTCTTGAAAGTTAATGATCTTGAGGGAAAATAAATTCAAATCCCAAAATGTATTATCAGTTTCCAACAACAGCCACATGACAAAAGATCAGGATTTAATGCATAAGGTAAAACAAAATCAAATAGACGTAAGCAACATAGATTTAGGACTGAATTTGGACTAATATATTTCACATGCATATTCCAATTAAAGACAGTTCCTATGATCAGATTCAAAATTCAGATAAGAACTGGCTCAATAAAAGAACAAGAGAGAACAAAATGGTTAGGAAATGTTGAAACCTTGTCTTCTTCCAACTTCTGCTTGATTTTCTCCCTGGCCCTTTTCTCTTCCTCTTTCTCTGCTTTTCTCAAGGCCAACAACCTGCAAGAGGAACAAAATTTTATTGTAGCCAAGGGTACTCAATACAAAACACAAGATGTGCAACAGTAAATTTATTCGCTAAGCCAGACCGCTTCCTCTCATTGTCTTCTTCAATCCTCTTTGCTTCCAGCAACTCCTTACCAATGCGAATTCTCTCCTTCACAAAATTAAAGAAAACGACGATCCAAAGTAATTAACAAATATGGACAAACGTATTTAGAAATAATATATTACAATGTTATAAACAGATCCAACATAAGCATGCATGGGAATAACTAGACTTGTATAATAGCAGAAAAAATAGTACAAAAGATGCCCAAAAACATTTTAAGCCATGATAGAGTAACTGACTTCAAATATAGAAGTTCACATAGCCATTTAAGCCTATGTGAAGCTTCTTTTTTTTCCCCTTTTAGCACATTTTTTGTGAAACCTTGACTGGCTTCAAGCAATTATCTCTTCTATTTCTTGTGTTGAGCAATTAATTCCAATAGTTTAATTTCACAATAACCTATGGAGATACTTAAAGACTCCAATCAGAGCAAATCAATCAAATACTTCGCCAACCTTCCAAGAATACAACTCAAATCATTTGTCTTTGACTACATAAACTGGGTGCCAAATGTATTCATCATACCTTCAGAGACACAACAATTGGTAACACCACGAGCAAAAGAAAATTAGCTATTAAACAAAGCACGAATAATGAGTTAAAATTGGGCAACTTCCAAAAGTATCTCATTTTCTGAGCATGACACAATTTTATCTTTCCCAAAATCTAAATTAGAGGGGTCATAAAACTACTACCAAAACCCACAAACCACCTTGATACAAAGCAAGAAAACAATAACAATTCCCAAAAAACTATTAAACAGCATAGAAAATAACTTTTTTACATTGAATAATGTGAACTTCAAAACCAAGATTATACTATAGGTCATCATTACTTATAAGTTATAATCAACCTAAACCTTACCAATATGGCGACAACAACAGTCCATTTACTGTATAGTCTTCGATATAATTAAATAAGTAATCGAAAAAAATAAATAAAAGTGGAGGCTCAAAATGATTTTATATCACATCACATGCATCTCAGAAGATTCATTTGGAATTGCAATGTCACTAACAAGCTCACAGTCTTTTTTTAAAATTCACCCCTTCCTTGACCAATGGGTCAAAGAGTCATACACCATGTTAAGGACCAACTCTCCCAATACCAAAAGCCAAAAATACTTCATGTAGAACCATGGTTGGTTTTATATCTCTAACAAAGTCTACATAAAAGTATATCCCTATATTTTCCATGATTTAAAAATTTTAAACAAGTGTATTTCAGTAAAGAAAGTCACAAGAAATAAGTGAGAAGCAAATGGATGAATCCACAAAATACCTTTTCTCTTTCTCTCTCTGCTCTCTTCTCTTCCTCTTCTTTCTTCTTGCGAGCTCTCTCCCTTGAGATTATAGTTTAAAAATCAAATTATTACACAGTCCAAAGATATATAAGCAATAATAAATAACCTTAAAAAGTAACTCCATGTACACTAGCTATGGACACATGTGAGCATGTGCTAAACTACAAAACATAAAAAATCTATATGTTTAAGTATTAATGGCCAGAACAAAAAGGCCATTATGTCATGACAATACCAAACTGAACACAAGGCCAGAACTCATGCATCGACACAAATTTCAATAACATTAACATTGTCGTGTATTAATGGCATGTATACAACTGACATGAAATGATAGAGGACACAGAAGCAGATGCATTTTCTAATAATTAACAACTTCAAGACTACCTAAAATTTTAAATCAGGGACTCAGGGTGCAGTACACATTCGCATTAGGTATTTACTTAATCATCCTATGCTACTTAGGAAAATAAGGAATGCGTCAACCGTGTCCTTTACATATCAGGTGAAAGCATATTAGGGATTACCTCGGGTCATCATCAAACATTTCTTTCATCAAGTGAACCAATACATTTCTAAAATTATTCTCTACTCCTTTCTCCATAAAAATATTAAAACTCTAAAATAGATTCGTAACTTCACCCTTTAGTATTAATGTTATCTGAATTAGGGATTACCCTGGGTCATCATTATACGTTACTTCCATCAAGTGAATTGATACATTTCTAAAATTATTCTCAAGTCCTTTCTCCATAACAATATTAAAACTCTAAAACAGCTTCGTAACTTCGCCCTTTAGTATGCACGTTCTCTGAATTCAGTTTTGTACCTTAGTTCTTGTTGTTTGGCCTTCAATTCTTCGGGGGTAAGAGAAGGTTTAGGAGCCTCAATTTTGGTGTTGGCAGGTACCTGAGTGAATCATTATTCAGTAGGTTAGAAACTAGAGAGGCAAGTTAATTACACTGAATAAACTTTGGAGTCACTACTTGAACTAGACTTATTTTTGTTCAAGTTTACAACTTCAAATTTCTTACTTATGCAGCAATCAACAGTTAAGCACACAATGATAAAGAGAAATTTTAATGATATAATACTGTACCAAGGGCATCTGATCTATGTCAGAATCATTCTCATGCTCTACTATCCAGTTTACGGCAGCCTCAAGGCCAGCATTACCTGTTGAAGGGAGAAACCGAGTTTAATAATATCTAGACAGAGTATAAATGTTCAGACATATACACATATTAATATTGTATTGCAAATACTTTTGAAAATATGACTAAAACATTTCCCAAACATCCAAGAATGTCCTATGACAAAAGGCACTAATATAATCAATTGTACTCACTTACAGATACATAAGCACTGAACATACTCTAGAAATGTGCCATGATGCAATAATAACTAAAGGTGTTCACAAACTATCTTTTAGGAGCCTTCACAGAGAAGGTAAAACCCAGAAAAGAAATTGTAGAGGCAGTCCCTCAAAACTGTATTACTTCTCAAAAAACTTCCAAAACAAAGTTTACAAAGGAAAATAATTTGTTTACATAGGACATTCGCCATTACAAAACAACAATGCTCTTCCCATCTACCACGTAAGAGAAGAATATATAACAGCTAACAGCTAACTAATTTTTAAATTCCTTCTATAACAAAACTTTCCACACCCTTTCATTATTCCCCTTTCTATCATTACTTGCCCCTGCAGGAACAACCTCATTCTCAAGTTTGAACTCTGGAAATTGGTCGCTGACTAAAAGGAAGGGTGAGAATATCTCCTGACTAAATGATCGATGCCATCTAGCACCCTCTCCTACAGGATCAATTATGAAATAGTATTACCCTAGCACAGCTAACCCTATGGACTTATTATGGATGCAAACGGTTTCATTCAGTGCCACTGCAACACCTCTAGAATCATTAACCTCCTATGAATCATTAGTTCCAATTGTCCATCTATCATGTTGGAGCCCAGCACAACTCTATCTAACAAAATAGTCAATTCTTTGCTTTTGTCTCTCCGGTAAATCCCAAGGTTGATAGGGTAATAATTTCCATCAACAGGTTGATTCACTTCCAAGCGCCAGTCTTTTCTATAGTCTCGAACACGTTCAATGAAATTACATCCATTGGAACCAGTATAGAAGTTTTGTTGCATGCCAAATTTGTTCTAATCTTAGTTGCAAATTCCTTGCCAACTCCATCATCAATAGGTATAGGTCCAACAATAAACTCAACTTCGGCATGTTCTTGGCCCTTGCACATTCTAAAAGTCTGGTATATCCATGAATCTATCTGGCTGATGCACTTCATGCACAATTGGTCCCCAAATAAAACTGTGAGAGGAGACTTCCTGTGGGAAATGATGGGAGATGGTGAACCATCAAGTCTAAAAATATATGGTCTAGATGCCTAACCAGTTCCATCAAATCCTTAGCAGGCGTAAAATTTATATTCCTGATGTAAGGATTCTTTGACCTTGCTTCTGTTGTTGATATATTCAGTAAGTTTCCATTCCTTCATAGGATAAGTTAATTTCAAGTTTTCTAGACCCACTAATTATTATATCACTCCCATTCTTTGATTTGTAAGTTGCATCTCTACCAGAAATCGTAGCTTCACATTTGGCATAAGATACAGGCTAAAACCAAGTGGGGGAACAACTGCTGGAAAAGCAATCCAGTATTTGGGTTTCATAGTTGGAGACACTCCCAAGTATGCCACAATGTGGTAGCTTCTAAACCAAGAAAAACATCAAGTATTGGCACCATTTGGGATTGGACTTTTTCCCACTGGAATTCCGAACACCAATCGTTTTCATTAACTACAGGAATCCTTATGACGTCCTATCTTTTCCATCCCAGAAGATTTTAAACAACCACCAGGATTTTTCCCATTGGAGAAATCTACTTCTGATGCAGGACAATAACTTATGTTCAGAAGTGGACACTATTGATATTGTGGGTTCTTACATCCCGTTTTGGTTGCTCCCTCTATCAAACAAGCAAGTGATTATGCAATAACTTCTCATCCTCTTTATGACCTATTGAAAGTCGTTTAGCATAATCATTAGCAACATGTTGTTTTTCTGTACCAGATTTGGCCACTGTCGTCCCAAAGAAAGATTTCTCAGTCCCCTGCCATGTTCTCCCAAACCCATTGCATGAGTGTGCATTAGGTGTACTTCCTTGATGGTATGTTCGTGGTTCAATTCCTTTACCACCTTTATAACGGAAACCTGAAGTAGGTTCTTGAAACAAAGGACTTGTGTTGTGTATCCTTCATAGCCTCCTCCACATCATGGGCTACTTCCATAGCTTGAATTAAGTTCTTTTAGTCATGTCGCCAAACTTGATTTCGTATATCTTGTCGTAGCCTTGCAAAGAAATACCCCTTCAACTAATCTTCCAATGTTTAATTTGCTTGTGACACCAATATTTTGAATTGTTGGATGAAATCTTCCACACTCCCAAACTACTTTACAGCTGCCAGACTCTCAAATAGTGTGCTTCTCATGTTACCTCCAAATATCCTCAGTAGTGTTGTTGCAAGATCTTCCCAGGGTTATTGGATTTTTGACGCCAGAATTTGAACCAATGGCCTCCATTTCCTTCCATCCTAATGAAGGTTGGGCGTAATTTTGCTGATCCTCTGATGTTCCGAACTTCAAAAACATTTTCTGCCCTTGCTATCAAACCTTTTGGGTCATTCCCTTCAAATGTTGGCAACTCCACCCTTTTAACCCAAGGGCAAAGTGGTTCTTCCTCATCTTTATTAAATCCATTATTGTAAATGTCCTCTTCTTCTCTTTTCACGTTCCCATTGATTGAAATTTTCTCCTCCATCTAACAGTTTCCTTCCTTTCTTGATTCAAGAAGCAGTTCCTTTATTTCTCTCATATCTGGTATGCTTTCTTTTACCAGAGTCATGTCTAATCTAAAGTCTGCAATTTTCTTCCTCTGTTTGTTGAGCTTCCTTTATTTCTCTAATGTCAGGTAAGCTTTCTTTTACCAGAGTCATGTCTGTTCTCAAGTCTGCAATCTGCTTCCTCTGTTCACTGGCCCATTTCTCCAAAGCACTCACTCTACTTTCCATTACGCCACTCAAAGATCCGGCAGGTCAGACCAAATTTGTTAGGAGCCTTCACAAAGAAGATAAAACGCAGAAAAGGAATTGTAGGGGCAGTCCATCAAAACTGTATTACTTCTCAGAAAACTTCTAAACCAAGGTTTACAAAGGAAAATAATTCCTTTAACATAGGGCATTCCCTGTTACAAAACAACAATCCTCCTTCCCATCTACCACATAAGAGAAGAATATATAGACTTCCTAAAAGAAAGTCTCAGTCCCCTTCCCACAACAACTGTTAACAGCTAACAGCTAACTAATTTACAAATTTCCTTCTATAATAAACTTTCCACACCGTCTCATTATTCCCCTTTATATCACTATCCCATCAAAATAAAATAATTTTCAAGGCGCAGGCAGGCAGAAAAAATAAAAAATCTACAACAGCAATCAAGCCTCATCATACTAGGTGAGATTAGCTCCAGGATCAAGCAATGTTGCTAGGCTCTATTGCAAATCATGTTTTCAACAAAAACAGTTTCATGCAAGGTAAAAATAACTGGTCTTCCTCCATTTCTTTTACTTGGACGATCCTCCATTTCATCCACCTAAACTACATAAGTCTTTATTGATCTTCTCACATGAGACAGCAAAAAGCAAACCAGTTGGAAAAAACAAAAACAGAAATACAAGAATATTACAATCGTGAACCAGTAAAGACAACTATGCAAGACTGCAAGTAAGTTCACCAGAGTAATGAAGCGCCCGAGTAGCCCTTGTCGTGGAAAAACCCATTGATTCGAGTTCCTCAAGCAGCTTTTTGTCCACTTCAGGAACAACCATTTCTGCATTTCACAGCATACATCACAATCAGGTAAAAGTACAAACTAAAGCCACATTCCCATACACCACTTTCACAACTATTCATTAACTAAAATATAGGATTCTATCATTCATTACCAAAAGAATAATGGTGAAATCTTATTTACTTTTAATTACTCGTTTGATCCCTGTACCCTCACAATCTTTACTATCTAGTCCTTTACCCACACACTTTTTTATTCCGTTCTAATCTAAATTGTAGGGACTAAAATAGATTAAAAATAACACGTTACATGTAATTAAGCCTTTACTTCATAACTCTACAATTTTAGATTAGGAATATCCCATATTAATTAACTCGGTTTAAATTAAATAAAAAATAAAAAAATACCTTCATTCTGGTCAGCTGATGCGGCGCCGGAAGGGTTTTCCGACGAAGCGGCTGCATCCACCTTCGGTGCCTCTAAACTAATCGGTTTCACGGTCTCGGAAGTCTTGTCAACAAACTCGGTGTGGCCGGTTCTTTTAGTGTGCAAATCACTCTCCTGTGTTCGTGATCCAAACAACAGAAACAGTAACAGATTCAGCTAACAACACACACATATATAATACATAAAAGAAAAAACAAATCGTTGAACCCTAGAATGAGAATCGAGAATTGTGGATGGGACTAACGGTTTTGGATCGGCAGGGTTTGGAGCAAGCGGTGCAAACGAGGTTGAGAACCCGTTCCGTGGATTCGGAGAAGTTGGAATGGGAAGTGAGTTCGGCATGCTCTTGGGCTTCTTCTACGGTTCTGAGCAGAGCACCGCAGTCACCGCACTGGAGAGAAACCCCCGCCATTGATGCAATTCAATGCAACAACGATTATCAACAAAACGATTTATAGTTTGACCAATCAGCACTTACGACGACTCTTTGCTTTCTGGTTACAACAGAACGGGGATTGCAACAACACCACCGCTCTAGCATGTTCATCTTAGAATATCATTTTATATTTACATAAAAATTATTTTAAAATTAAAAGATTTTGTAAAAGTATAAAGGTTTTTAATTTTCTTTCAACATAATTATGATTAGAATTTTTTAATTTAAAAGGTTTTTTTTATAAAATATCAGATTATAATATTTGGAAGGATTTTATGAATTACGAAAATTTAAAAATTTCATGCATTTAATAAAAGAAATCACAATAATGAAATATATTTTTATCTATTTTTCTGGTTTTGTAAAATTATTGTTCAGGTTACTAAGACTTTTTATTACTTTGGGCCAGCTCAAATAAAAAATTGTCCTTCATTTTTTGATAATTATCCTATTTATAATTTCATTATTTTTTAATTATTCATATTTAAGTATTGAATATTAATTATTGTTTCACCATATACATGTTTAACTATGTTAATTATCTAAAATATTTTAATATATCATATATATATATATATATATATATATTGGTTTGGTTTTAATGATTTCAACTACTTAATTTTATTGTTCTACTCGTACGTACTTAAAAAGATTAATAGATCTATACCACTAAACCCATTTTACATAAAAAGATTATCTTTCGCGCTTCTCTTTTACTAAATACTGATATCCAAGATACATTCCTAGTCCAGTATATGACAGTAAAATTAGATTAATTAAAAGTATATTTTAATTGGTATTGATATTACACTAAGTTGTCAAGATACTAATAATATTTAATATTAGGTGATTGTAAAAAATAGAAAGCATTGTTTTTATTCCTCATGCATTAATCTGTGTTAATAAATTGTTAACCGTATGAATAAAAGAAAATAAAAGTATGTCTAGAAGAAGGGTACATGCTTAATGATTTTCTATCTCTAGCAAAAGTAAACTAAACTTATATAAATAAGAAATTTCAAACTCAAATAATAAATATAAACTTTTGATTAAAAAATATAAAATTAATATAAATATTATAATAAATAATTAATTATAATTTATTATTCTCTTATATAACATTTTTCCACATATTAAAGGTTGTAGCATTTATCATTAACTGATAACCTAAACATTAAGATTTTTTTATTAATTAATTGAATAGGAAATTCATATAAAAGAATTTGGTTGAATATTTTGAAGATAGTTGGAAAGAGTTTACGTAAAATATATTTGGAAAACTTTTCGTAAGAGCATATTCAAATAGGTGGAGGTCATAGTTTTATAAATATTTTTTTTAACTTTTTTATAAGGATAACCGATCATTAATATAGAAGTAAGTGAAACAAAATAATAATAATTTATATTGTTTTATCCAAGGTTGTAATAAGAAATTTGATAAGGAAAAAGTCTAATATCTTAATTTTGATTAAGTGTTGAAAAGAATAAAGTATAAAATAGGGTCATGTTTTGTATTTAAGAAGTAAGTTTTTGCTCAAACAATAGATAATGAAAGACAAGCATTTTGTTTGTCAAAAGATATAGAATTGTGTAATCTTATTTTGACGTTTAATAAGCATTTTTATGTTCAAATAATATGTGTATAGTTTTAAATCAATACCATACTCACCATATCTTTATGTTTATTTTATATTACAAGAAATGTTCATTATGTTCATTTCTTACATTTGACCAATAGGATTCGAAAAAAAAATTACATTACATCAATCATCTCTTGAAAAAATAAACTAAATTTGTTTTGTTTCAACAACTTCTAAGTGCATGCTTTGTCAACTTGGAAAAGTTTATTTGCTTCGTACGACTCTGTGCCTTTTCACAAGTTCAAGTAAAAGCACTTTGTTCAAGTAGAGATAAGTACATCCAACTATTGTGATATTGCTTGAAAAAGAAGAGAGCATTTAATGCATGCATGGACCGCATGTAATGCATCTTCTACATGTAAGTTTGTCATATGCAAGGAAGATATTCAAGGGATTATGAAGTTATTCAACAACTAGAAAAGGATTTTCAATGACTCTTTTCTTCCATGCCTATATAAAGTCTTTCTTCAAGAAGGAAAATAGAGGAGTTTGTTTTTTAATAGTGATTAAATGCTATCAAGAAACTTTTTATGCCTAAAATAGCTTTGTAAATACATTGTTATGTTCACTTTAGCAAAGTATAAGGGAGTGCTTAACCTTGTAAACATCAAAAGACGCAACCTCTCTCAAGTGAGCAAACCTTGTGATCTTTTAATCACATCCTAAATTAATTTGTTTGTCTTAGCCAGAAGTGGCTTGTAATCAAACAATACTCATGTTAGTCAAAAGTGACTTATTGTTAAACAATATTCGTATGGGTTAGTCAGGAGTGACTACAAGCTAAAAGAATATTCCTGTATCTTACAACATTAGTCTACTAATGAAACTCAAACATTTGTTTGAAAATTGGACGTAGTACATGCTTTCGGACAAACCACTATAAAAAATCTAAGTAATTTCTTTCCTTCCCTCTCTTGTTATATTGCATGTTATAATTGTTGGTCTAACTTAAGAAGGACAAGTTTTTCAAACTTAGTTTATGAAAATCTGTTAGTTTGTCTGACTAACAAAATCATGTTGGATTGAACGCTTACAATTAAGTCAAAAGTTATAGCTTATAATCACGGTGCAACTCTTTCTACTCATGAGTATAATAGATCAAGCACTACAATTCGATTATGACTTGACCCACCTGACTTCTACCACAGGAGACAGGTTCAGTTCTTAGATAGTTAAATATGTTTTTAGCCAAGGGTTTGGTAAACAAATCAACCAATTGATTAATAGTTTCAATTAATTCAATTTCAAAATCCCATATAAAATGGTGTCGTACTAATGTGTTTGGTTCGAGAATGTTGAATTGGGTTTTTAGTTTAGTTTATTGCACTTGTGTTATCACACATAAGAGGTGCCATACTCAATTAAAGACCATAATCCAACAATTTTTGTTTCAACCGTAAAATTTAAGCACAACAACTCCCTGAAGTAGTGTATTCAATCTCAATTGTTGAAAGTACAATACAGGTCTGCTTGTTACTATGCCATGAGTCCAAGTTTGATCTGAAAAGATGACAAGTACCGCTTGTATTTTTCTTGTCTAATTTACAACCTGCAAAGTCAAAGTCAGAAAAGCCTACTAAATTTAAAGAAACACCACCTAGATACCACATTCCAACATTGGTAGCTCCTTTTAAGTATTTTATAATTCTTTTTGCAGCATTGTAGTGAGATTCCTTGGGGTTTAATTGGTATTTGGCACTCATAAACACACTGAACATTATGTCAGGCCTGCTAGTTGTCAAATACAACAATGATTCAATGAGCCCTCTAAATTAGTTGTCTCAACGACAGTTCCTTTCTTATCTAGATCCAAATAACAATTTGTTGACAGAGGTGTGGTAAACTTATTTGAAGCTTTCCATCTCAAATTTCTTCAACAAGTCATTGCAGCACTTGGATTGATTCAAGAAGGTACCATGCTTTATTTGTTTCACATAGAGGCCTAAGATGAAGTTCAACTCACCCAACACAGACATCTCAAACTCTCCCTACCTAGTTGACACAAATTCTTAACATACGCAACCATAATGACATAAAGATTATGTTATCTAAATAAACTTATACAAGAATTATATCATTCTTAACTTTTCTTATAAAAAGAGTCTTAATATTTGTTTCTCTCTAATAATTATAAGATAAGGAAGTTGTTGAGTCTCTACCACTATCTTGCTTCAGTCCATGAAGTGCGCTTTTCAACTCATACACATGGTCTGGATGTTTATGTGATCTTCAAAGTTAGGTGGTTGTGATACATAAACCTCTTCATTAATGAAGTCATTCAAAAAGGCATTGACATCCATCTAAAAAATTTTGAAGTCACTCATACAAGCATAAGCAAGAAGATATCTCACAACCTCTAGTCTAGCTATAGGTGCATAAGTCTCATCAAAATATATTCATTATTCTTTATTATATCCTTTAGTCACAATTCTAGCTTTGTTTCTAGTGATAACACCTAGTTCATCCATTTTATTTCTAAAAATCCATGTAATACCTATTACATTCATGTTTTTAGTTTTAGGCACAAGTAACCAAACATCATTTTTCATAAACTAATATAATTATTCACACATAGCAGAAATCCAATTGTCATCTTTTAAGGTATCGCAAATATTTTTAGCTTCAACTTTTGAAACAAAAGACACTCCCTTTTCAATCTATCCAATAACATTGTTAAGAGAGAGGTTTCTAAGAATCCTCCATTCCTTGGCAAGATCTTCATGTGATTCTTGTTCAGTGGCAAGATCACTTGAATCAACTTGATTTCCTGGTATATTCATATTGAATTTAGAGAAGACACCCAACAAATCTTCTTCACATGTACCAATCTTAGATGACATTTGCGGCTCATGGTTAGATTCATCAAATACCACATGTACAGATTCTTCAACAGTCATGAGCCTCTTATTATATATTCTATATGAATAACTATTCAAGGAATATCCTAAGAAAATCCCTTCATATGCTTTAACATCAAACTTTGCAAGATTTTCTTTACCAATATTCAATATGAAACACTTGCAGCCGAAAACTCTAACATGACCTATACTAGGTATTCTACCCTTATATAATTCATAAGGAGTTTACCTAAGAATTGGCCTAATCAATATCCTGTTTAGAACATAACAAGTTGTACTAACATCATTAGTCCAAAAGTATTTTGAAATAGAATTTTCATTCAACATAGTCCTAGCTAATTCCTCTGTTGATCTATTTTACTTTCTACAAGTTCATTCTGCTATGGAGTCCTAAGTGTAAAGAAATTGTGTTTAATGTCATATTGTTCACAAAAGGAGTTAAACTTTTCATTCTAAAACTCATCCCATGATCACTTTTAATGGAACTAATGCAGCAACCATTTTCAGTTTGCAAAAGTTTGGCAAGTTTCTTAAAAGTAGAAAAGGCATCTTCTTAGATACAATGAATAATATCCATGTGAACCTAGAATAATGATCTATAATGGCAAATTAATAATAATTTTCCCCATAACTCATGGGTCTTGAAGGTGCACAAGGGGTTTATTTGTATAATAAAAAAATTATGTTTAAAAGAGATTTTAGTTTATTTCCCCTTTTGATAAGCTTCATAAGTTTTTTTTCATTTCAAACTTAAGCTTTGGAAGACCATTTACTAAGTCCTTAAAAATCAACTTATTCAAATGATACATATGAATGTGAGCAATCTTTCTATGTTATAGCCGAGAATCATCAATTTTAGATAATAAAAATTCAATTTTATTCAAGATTAATATCTAACATATAAATGTTGTTGACCTGTTTGCCAACCGTTGTACTTTTCCATTTTTTGATTCACATATTAGGCAAAGATTTGGTTCAAAAATCACTTTGTGACCTTTGTCACACAATTGACTAATGCTCAACAAATTATGTTTCAAACTCTCAATATAGAACACATTTTGAATTATCACATTAGAATCATCTCCTATATGACCACGTTCAAGGATCCTTCATTTATTGTTGTCACCATATGTATCATAACCTTCATATTTCAACACCAACTCATGAATTTTCTAGCATCACTAATCATCTACCTTGAACAACTTTTTTTGGCTTTCAAGTGCACCTACAAAAGAAATTATATGTAGTTGGACCTTTATTAATTTGGGTCTAGTAGTGTTAATTTCAATTTTGGCACATTTCAACATCCACTTTACTTTGCCATAAGGAACGTCGTATTTGTAGTTTCTAATTGTATGATATTTTCTCATACAAACAAATGATAAAAGGAGAAGAATTTGCTTCTTTATATGAAAAGAAATGTATTGCTTTACTTTATTTTGGAAAGCAAGTTTATAGATAATTTTAGCTTTATCAAAAACACAACTATGTGATCCTAGCACAACTTTAAGATTAGCTCTCCCCATAGTAAATTTGCCTAAGATTTTAATGAAATAGTGAATTTTGTTCTATAATGACTTATAATTTTCACAGTCCTTTTAAATGGGCTCACAATTTTCTGAACAACAACAAATAAATCTTATAAATAATTTCCAAGTTTTCAAAATGCATTTTAGCATTCCACAACTCCTTTAATGTAGTGACCCTATTCTCTAGCCAATTATTTAATCTTTCAAGTCTATTATTGAAAAGGATTAATCTATTAACTTCATCATGTGTTTTCTTTAAAGCATCTAAGAGTTATCTATAATTATTTCCATGTACATAAAAATTAGAGTTTACACTGCTTGAGGAAGATTCATAGCTAGCCATTAAGCACAATTTTCCTCTTTGTGCTCTTTTGAAGAAATGCTAGAAGAGGTCTCATCATTATCTTGTCAAGCAATGTAGGCTTTTTCCAGTCTTGGTGCCTTTTTCAAATTTCCTATCAAAATTATTTTCCTTGTTTTGAGTATTTGAACATTTAATTTTGATATGTTCTCGTTTATCACAACCAAAATAAAAGAAAATAATCTCTTGCCTCATTTCATTATCATAATCAGTTTTAGTCATATAGAAAGTTTTCTTTTGAAAGTACCAAGGTGTCATTAAGGTTGCTCAATCGACTTTTAAATAGAAGTTTATATAATATAATCATCCTGGAATAATTCAACTCACTCTTTTTCAACTCTTGTGAAATGATATTTGTGATTTCTCCCACTTATTTTTCTGATTAATCACTGAATCAAGATACACTAAAAATTATAAGAGAATTGATATAAAATAAAAAAGTATTTCTTTCATATCTTTCTTTCTCTATAGGGTTTAGACTTCAAATAACAAAAAATAAGTTCTCGGACCACTAAGAAAGGCAAATCTTTATCTAAAGTAACTTTTTTTTCATGCACTTTCATAGAGTGTGGAAAATGCCAAAAATATTTTCCTTATAATTTTGTCCGGAAATATCCAGATTCAGTAATTTCAAAAGTTTATATAATTTAAAAACTTCTAGTTTTATATTTCAGATTTTATAATCTAGAATTGTTTTTTCAGTGAAGTCGGCGAACAAATTATTCCTTTTCTAGATTATGAAAATCACAAATACAAATTTATTCTTATGATACTTTAGACTCTACTAGGTTCATGCTTGAGTTCGCAAACACGCTATGAAAATCACAAATACAAATTTATTCTTATGATACTTTAGACTCTACTAGGTTCATGCTTGAGTTCGCAAACACGCTACTTGTATATGGCAACTTTACGTCCTCCGCTTGCATAAAAATTAGAGTTTACACTGCTTGAGGAAGATTCATAGCTAGCCATTAAGCATAATTTTCCTCTTTGTGCTCTTTTGAAGAAATGCTAGAAGAGGTCTCATCATTATCTTGTCAAGCAATATAGGCTTTTTCCAATCTTGGTGCCTTTCTCAAATTTCCTATCAAAATTATTTTCCTTGTTTTGAGTATTTGAACATTTAATTTTGATATGTTCTCGTTTATCACAACCAAAATGAAAGAGAATAATCTCTTGCCTCATTTCATTATCATAATCAGTTTTAGTTATATAAAACGTTTTCTTTTGAAAGTACCAAGGTGTCATTAAGGTTGCTCAATCGACTTTTAAATAAAAGTTCATATAATATAATCATCCTGAAATAATTCAATTCACTCTTCTTCAACTCTTGTGAAATGATATTTGTAATTTCTCCCACCACATATTTTTCTGATTAATCATTGAATCAAGATAAACTAAAAATTATAAGAGAATTGATATAAAATAAAAAAAAATATTTCTTTCATATCTTTCTTTTCTCTATAGGGTTTAGACTTCAAATAACAAAAAATAAGTTTTCATACCACCAAGAAAGGCAAATCTTTATCTAAAATAACTTTTTTTTCATGCACTTTCATAGAGTATGGAAAATGCCAAAAATATTCTCCTTATAATTTTGTCCAGAAATATCCAGATTCAGTAATTTCAAAAATTTATATAATTTAAAAACTTTTAGTGTTATATTTCAAATTTTATAATCTAGAATTGCTTTTTCAGGGAAGTCGACGAACAAATTATTCCTTTTCTAGATTATGAAAATCACAAATACAAATTTATTTTTATGATACTTTAGACTCTACTAGGTTCATGCTTGAGTTCACAAACACGCTATTTGTATATGGCAACTTTACGTCCTCCGCTTGCACAGACTTGTAACTCTCACAATCTAAATTTGTGTACCCATCTCTCAAATTACACGCCTGCTGGTTCCTCGGACTCAACCCTCTCACATAAAGTACAGTCTGGCGAGGCGTTAGAGTCACACAAAAACCATAAGAACCGCACGCTTAGAAACTATTGCAGTGATCCTTACATGCATACCGAAACTTGGTCCATGCGTTGATGATTGGCACCGAAGTAAGACGCCGAAGTACTCCACCCGTTGTCACAACTAGCCTCGACAAAATGGAACGGTTCAAAATGGTTATATTAAACATGATAGAATCAGTGTCAAGTTGCATCTTTGGTAACCCACCGAATCTCTCACTGTTCCAAGAGGGATTTGAAAAACCATTGCATCTCCTTTTCTCACCCAAAGAGGGATTTCATCGGACTTCTACCCCACTCCCTGTTTCATGTTTTAAACAAAAGGATTAAAAGAATCGAAAAATGTATGCAATTCTCCACAAGTCCCTGTACAAGATATCCCTACAGGAATGTATTTGACATTTGTAATGCTCAAATAACACTATTTTCGGCAGTACTATATACTATTTTTTAAAGAATACCAAATCCATTATAGAAAGTTCGGCTCCATTTTGATAACAATGCCTACTTTGGAAGGTGCACCAAAAAAATTGCACCCCGGTAAGAATTAGAAAAAATCGATTTACAAGGAAATTACAGTAGAGACAAAACTACTATATCAAGTTGTCTATAAAAGCTGAAGACTGGATAATCCTCAAGAGCTCCCTCAAATTAGCAAGTACATGGCGTGGTCCCAAACTCTTTGCATCAATGAAATTCAAAAGCTGTTCTAAATCCTACATTCAAAAAAGCTCGAGGGAAAGGAGCTGTAAGTCAGGTTAATTAGGAAGTATATGTCAGTACTATAAATATTGAATCTCGTTAAGACAACCACACTAAAAAAATATTTAAGAGAAAAAAAAACAATAGGCAGTAACTAAGTATGGGAGAGTTTAAAACGTTCAGCATATTTAAGATATAATACAGATGCAAACCTACCTGCCAACACGCTGGGTCCTGCAGTTAAAATCAAATTATGTAGAATGTCGTAAGGTACATTTCATGCTATTTTTCAGTGCATGTAAAGCATTTTTTTGGTTTTTGGTTCGAGGAAGTCCCCAGAGAAACTCATTAGTTCAGAAACAAATTTTAGAACTAAAGCGTCTTAAGTAAGCGTAACTCAAAAACAAAACTATTAATTTTCCATTCCATGAAATGCACAAAGGCGGCATTTTGACTCTTCAAAAGTGCATATGAATAAAATAATTGCAGTCATTGAAAAAAGCAATGGGTTGATGTTTTCATGATTGGCTATGAAAGTGTACGTAATATTGAAAGATGATATTCTTATCTATAACTCAGATTTGCAACCTTTCCCTCTAAAATGAGAAGCCAAATTCAGAGAAGCTTAAATTCTAAACACGGTGTTGGGAAAATAAAACAATGAAGTACAGCTAATTCTAGTGGTGGAAGAGGAGCTAACATACAGTAGGCTTTACTCTCATAGTCTAAATAATTTCTTAATCAACCAGCATGTAAAAGTCGGAGCAAAGTCCCAAAAAAGCAATGCAATATTGGCCCGAAAGCTATTTCAGTGAAACATATGGGAACTCAATTACTAAACATGCAAAACACGAATGCTACAGACTAGAACAAAGTCATCGACGAATATGAAAAGTCAAAGACTAAACAAATACATTAGACAAATGATAAAGGGGCAGAAAGTGTCAGTGAAAAATGCACTTAACTGCACTCAGATTGAGTTGCTAAAAGCAAATAGAAATACAAATATATACCTTATTTAGTAAGAATACAGCATAAGCTGCTCTTGTTGTGTCTTGACCTTCTAAAAAAAGGGGGAATTCCACATGCTTGGTATTTGTGTTTGCATTTGATGAAGCTTCGGATGTTAGCTCTGTTGAAGGTGCATTGTCAATAATATATGAATGAGAAGCACACAACCGTAAAGGATATCGCAAAGGAACTTGCAAGTAAGAGGCTATAAGTGAAACAGCCTGCGAGAAAATCAGTCTAGTAAAGTACATTTCAATAACAGAAATTATTCAAATAGGGGAGACATTTCAATAATTATTAGGTCAACAATCATCGACATGAGCTAGTATAAGAAATGCTATATAGCTGGAAACAGACGTTTTGTAATGGAAAAAGAAAACATGTATGACAATTTAGAAACTGTACATAACAAATTTTGAAAATGGATCACAAAAAGCATACGATAGAATAGCACATTCAGTTGAGACACAAAAAAGGCCCAGTAGGTTCTAATACTTACATGTGCAACATATCCTAGGGCAGTAGCAGACCCCTGAATTTCCTTTTTATCAGTGAAAAAGCTCATTTTCCTAAAAGATAGCACGTTCCAATGCAGACCATGAATTGTTAAGGATCCTTGATTAACTGGTTTAAGTCCAGCAGAAGTCCCTGAGCAAAGAAATAAATGAAACTTTTAACAATAAAATTCAGAGAAGGTATCACTTACAATTGCAGTTCATATTAGCAAAACAGTTGTGATAATTAATTCAACATAAGATAAACTATAGTTAATATCCAATGAATAGCTATGGTCTTCTAGTGCATCTGTCACATTATAAAACATGGCATGAAAGTCCCTTACAGTATGAAAAAAAGTAAAATGAAAAAACAATAATAATTAACCGGATGGATGCTAAAAAGGTTTGTATTTCCGTCAGTGATCTGTCAATTTAATGATTACAATTTGAATGAGAAATTTCAAAGAAAAATGAAAATACATGACAAAGCTCAAAAGACCTAATGATTCAACCTTGCACAATAGGCCCCCATATAGAGAAACACTGAAGTGGTTTCAAAAGTTATATCACAAAATTATGATAAAAGAATACTGACTTTGGTTCAACGAAAACAGGATGAAGACAGAATCAGATAAACATCTATAATTAAGCAGATAGTGAAACACTTTTCTTTCTTTTAGCAATAACTTTGTAAGGGAAGAAAAAAATGAGAAGATGGAAAATGAACAGAAAAATGTTTTCTTTCCTATTGTTTGATTCAAGAGAAAAGGCAAAAAATATATATTTCCTTCCTCTTGTTCCATTGTTTGGAGATAAAAGTAGAGAAAAAGAAAATGTATTGGTAAAAAGGATGTATGTATTCTTTCCAAGAGCAAAGCTATTTGTCCGAAAACAATATTTATTGTGTAAAATTCTTTTTCTGGCTCTTTTCCTTTTGGAGTCAAGATCTCCCTCCTATGCTCTTTAGCGCCTTATCTTCCCCTTCCATTGCCTTGTCTTGTACCTAGCCAGTTCATCCTTTTCCTAATTTCCCTTAATAATTCCTTCATTTGTGGTTTTTCTAGTGAGATTTTAAAGTGAAGTCCTCCTTACTTTCTTTGATTTCATGATGTATACATCCTTTTCAATGCTCTTCACCATTTTACTTCAGATGATTTTGATTGTACCTAGCGTGTTCCTCTTCCCTTTCCTAATTTCCCTTAATAATTCCTTCATTTGTGGCATTTCTAGTGAGATTTTAAAGTGAAGTCCTTAGTTTCGTTAATTTCGTGATGTACATCCTTTTCAGCGCTCTTCATCATTTTACTTAAGATGACTTTGATACATGCTTGCCGAAGGTTTCTACATGCCCATCCACCTTTGGCTATAGCCTGGCTTGTGAGAAGAGAAGCAAATGCCACATCCGGAAGCTCCAATAAGGGACCATTGGGTGGAGTCGAACCATGCATGGTGGTAGAGGAGGAAAGAAGAAAGCTCTCGATCAATAGTCTGGCAAAACTAAAAAGACAGACATCTAGGAAGGCTTATCAAGCAACTTCAGATTCTGAAAATTCTGGCAAAACTCCTGCATCCTCTACAATATAGAAGGAATGCATGTACTACGAGCCGAAATTGAACGTCTAAAATCTCTCATGGAGTCTACCAATAAGCCACCTTTTGGTACTTCAATTCCTCTTTTAATGTTTATAAAACTTTATGTAAGAACTCTTGGGTTCTAAACTCTAGTGCGATAGACCATATGACCCCTCATTCATCTCTTTTAGCACCAAATGCTTCTCTTTCTGGTAACCACATTACCATTGTCAATGGGACTTGCATCCCAATAGCTTGACATGCTAATATTTCTCTTGTCAAATTCTTTCGTGACATATAAACACAATTTGGAAAGTCAATTAAATGCTTGCATTCTGATAATGGGAGCGAATATGTAAATCATGACATGTATAAATTCCTTCTTGAAAATGGTGTTGTTCATGAATTCACATGTGTGGATACACCATTGCTGAAAGAAAAAATAGGAATTTCTTGAGGTGACACGGGCACTTCTCTTCCAAATGTATGTCTCTAAATCTTAATTGGGTAAGGTCGTCCTCACTATTACCTATCTTATCAACCGAACCGATTACCCTCCCAAGTTCAAGATGGCCTAAATCCCATTGAGTCCATGTCTTCCTTCTTTCCATCTGCTCCTCATCTCTCTAGCCTTTGTATTCTAGTGTTTCAATGTGTTGTGTTTGTCCATGTTCGTAGTCAGTATGTGGGAAGCTAGATCCTAGAACTGTTAAATGCATATTCATTGGTTATGCTTCTAATAAAAAAGGATATCGTTGTGACTATCCTCCAAGTCAAAAGTTAGATCCTAAGTTGTGACTGTAATCAGTCAGTTCATGCATGATTGCAAGGGAGAGGCATTTACATGTCATGAACAGAATCCTTCAATATTTGAAGACAAGTCCAGGCAGGGGATTGTTGTTCAATAAGAATAATAAATTAAAAATGCAGGTGTATATTAATGCAGATTATGCAGGTTTGTTGCATCCACCTCAAGATATTGCATGTTCTTGGGTGGAAATTTGGTGACTTGGAGAAGTAAAAACCATTGTTCCAAGGTCTAGTGAAGAAGTTGAATTCAGAGTTATGGCACATGGGTTGTGCAAATTCCTATGGTTGACAATTATTCTAAAGGATCTTGAGTGGCATATGAAGAGTCAATAAATATTTATTGTGATAATAAATCAGCTATTAGCATTGCTCACAATATAGTTCAGCATGATACGACCAAGCATATAGAGATAGATCGACACTTTCTTAAAGAGAAACTGGATAGTGGCCTTATCACTACTTCTTATGTCCCATCTAGGCTTTAGTTAGCAAATCTGTTTAAAAATGTCTTCCCATTGAACGATTTCATGATCTCACATACAAGCTGCGAATAATGAATATCTATTTACCAGCTTGAGGGGGAGTGTTTTTAGTAGGATATTAAGTGTACTATTAGAAGTTGTTAAAAGATTGTAGGGATCTCTTTGTAATCAATACTTTAGGGTTAAAATTCTCTATATAGAGAGGTTGATGTATTGTTTCAAATCAATCAATAGAATAAAATTTTCGCTCATTCAGATTAAGCCTTTTCAAGTTCCACCAAACAACATATAAGTGACGTTTTCATACAATTTCTCAAATTTTCTTTCCCCCAAAATCTACCGTGCCAAAAAAAATTAAAATTACGTTTGTTGGCATTAAGCAAAACTAATGAAGAAGCATCAAAAGGAAACAAAGACTTGAGACACATCAAGCATGTGGAGTCCAGGATGAAAGACAGCCTTTCAACATAAGACCCATCTTATGGAAGAACTATATACAAGGTGCCACTAAGAAAATAAGGATTAGTTATTGAACAATCCAGCACCTCAAGTTTCATATAGTTTATTTAAATTGCAAGTTTCTTAACTTTTAAGACACTTCAATTTGAAATTTAGAGTGTGTATTTCCCTCTAATAGGATCTCATATTTAGAGTGTGTTGAAAATTTCACATTGACTAAAGATATAACTAAATTATAGTATATAAATGGTGTAAAAACTTTACCTTACAAACTGGTTTTCTAAGGTGGCTTAAATTCTACATTCTAAGGTTGTATTAGAGTCAATTTCATCCTAGTGATCCATGAGTACATCTGGTTCAAGCAACAAGAGTAATATGTTGTAAAAGTAATTGTACAATATGGAAGAGACTCACACTTGAGGATATTGTACATATTTAAGTGAGTTGGGAGTCTTGGATTGTCTAGAAATGAGAAGAATGAATATATAAGGAGAAAAACATATTGAGGTAAGGATTTGGATTAAAAGTGGTGTCATTCTCTTATAATGTTTGTTCATGACTCACTTGCTAAATATTTTACATCAACTAGAGATATGGTCAAATTATAGTATAAAAAAAACCTATACACTATGGTTTTAAGTTGAAAGCAGTGTCATATTCTCTTATGTCGTTGGCATTTGCTGAATATTTCATAGTCTATTGCTTCCCTTTGATTTGTAACAAACAAATTTGTTGAAAACTCTACATAAATTAGAAATATAACAAAATTATATAAGTAGATGCGAACTTTCCAGTACAAGTCGTTTTGTGATGTTGAGTTAGGCTTAAAATGCACTTTCTAAGATGATGTTAGATTCTATCTTAACGAGTTTGTTGTCCTATCGTTGCACTCACTATCGGATCACTCATATAAATATTTATTCTCATGCTCAAGATGTCAAATCATTAGTGTGAAGTGTGTTGGACAACTCACATCAACCAGAAATATGACCAAATTCTAGTATATAAGTAGATATAAATCTCATCTTGCAAGCAAATTTTTTAGGGTTAAGTTAGACCTAAATCCACTTTCTAAACACACATCAGCCAAGTGGAGTGCAGGATGAAAGACACTCTTTCAAGATAATAACCCAACTTATGAAAGAACTATAGCCTACCAATAAGAAAACAAGAATTAGCAATCCAGCACCTCAAGTTTCAATAGTTTATTTAAATTGCAAGTTTATGACCTTAGTCATTCTTTTCACCTTAGGAGCACTATGCATATACGAAAGAAAGACTATTGAGAACCCTTACCTGCTAGGTTACTCGAAGGATATGCCTCAAGCTCTTGCTCTTGTGCTGGTCCAACCAAGACCTTAACAGGATATAGCATTGAAATTTGAGTTATCATATGCTGTTGCCTCCTCCTCAGCATCTTTTGCAGTTTTCTCATATGAACATTTTCGTCTGACACTAATATGCTAGATTCCTATAATAAAAGCATCATCAGTTTTCTATAACTAACACCAGTAAAATACGAACAATAATTAATTCCTTTCCCTCAAAACAATAAATAATGTTGTTATCTAGATTCAAATAAACAAATTCATCAATGCCATTTGTTACATGGACTAAGAAAAGAAAGCTTTTATAGCACATTTGAGACAAAACAAGGAGTTAATAATTTTTGAAGAACAAGTACAAGAGAAACTGAGAAAGGTAAACTCTCTTCAGATGAATATAAACTTAGTCAAAGAAAACAAGAATAATCCAATTAATGTCAACACCAATAAATGAATTATCTTTATAATCAAGACAACACATAGGAATATTGTCAAATTTATTCCTTTCTTGAGCATCATTCATAAAGAGGACAACCTCCACTCTTGTTCATTAAGAAACAATGCTAGTAAAATCTTATACATACTTCTATACTCATATCTAGGCTATATTATATTTTCATAATTTTTTAAATGCTCAGATGTGATACAGATACAAATCAGTGACATATCAAAGTGTACCAAAATTGTATACATAACTAACACAGAGACGTGATCATATACAAATCAGTGACATATCTATAGTGTTTTATAGAATAGGAGACCCTTATATACTCTTCAATACATCTCGCTAAAAATGTCAACCACAATGATACAAAAAAGAAAAAGTCCAACCCATGTGCACTCTCCCAATTGTTTGCCAATATTCATAACTCAGCTTCCTATTTCAGAAAGACTCTTCAACACTGCTAATAAAAAATATAAAGAAAAATTCATACAGACTACTGAACTTATCAATTTTAATTATTTCCAGGAAAAAAAATATTATATTGACCAGAGTAAGACAGCAACTCACTTGGAGGTTTCTGCTTGATACAGAAAGAGCACTTCCTGCAACCAAAAGTGATTGCACTGCACCACTAAGCTGCTCCTCCTGCTTGCTAGCATCCTCCTTAGCCAGCCTAGAACGTATAGACATATTCTCCATCACCATTTTCTTTGATTCCAATTTCTGACGCATCTCCTCAAGTTCATTCAACCGACCTAATGATTCATCATTGACCTGTTCACAAAATTATTGCTCATCAATAGGCAAACACCTATATATTGGAAACTTCGATATTTGTCAAATGAAACCAACAATTAGTGGGAAAAAGCATCCCCAGGAGTAAATAAAAACTAAATCACTTATCAAACTGACAAGATGGAACTGGTGTGCTGAAAATGAAATCTAAACAGCAAAGTCATCAATACCAGATAATAGTGGAGCAACGCCCAAAACAGATATAGCATGATAACGGATTGGGATGCTACCATTACAAAATTTATAGACACGAATGAAATAATACATATATGAGTGTGTTGTGTGTGTGCTCAAAGAATATACCCATTAAAAGCCATAATTTTATGCCAAACACAGAAGTTAATAGCAAGAGTAAGGTAAAATAAAAGTGAAAAAAGTAAAAGTACAAACGGGCAACATACGTTACCTACAAGAGCACAGCAGTGCAAGAAAGTGAAAACAGAAGGCACACAATCTCAAATATATATATATATATATATATATATA
>Ga0123340_1000081_pt1 | contig 38070 bp, 10 predicted proteins | sample SirMexnodulemix_FD_89961 | JGI IMG/M metagenome (GOLD analysis project Ga0123340, IMG submission 89961) | Root nodule microbial communities of legume samples collected from Mexico - Siratro Mexico nodule mix | ecosystem: Host-associated > Plants > Roots > Nodule | place: Mexico: Nepantla...
ATATATATATATACACAAAATATTATAATTACTACTAGTTGTAATTTACCTATTCTTTTAAAATTAAGTGTCATAAATTTGAAAAAAAGGGTGACAAACAAACAGAAACTATCGTACACTCATGATGATTTTAAAAGTTAAGATACTTGATATTCAAAACATAATTAAAATTTAACTTAAAGTATTAAAGTTAAATTATGTTATATAATAAATCGTAATAAAAACGTAACATTTTTACTGTGTACAAATAAATATAATTAAAAACAAATAGTATACCCCTATAAAAAATTGGCCACAGGACGCCAATGTAGAAGGAAACTTAAAAGTTACTAACCTATACAAAAAACTATTAGCAGCATACAAAATATTAATTTATTTAATCCAAATATATTTTTAGTGGAAAAGAAGAAAACATGTAAAGAATTTAATACATTAGAAAAAATTAATTATAATCTGAATTGTATAGAGGTTGATATTTTCCTCTCACCTTAATTTTCTCATCTCACCAACAGCTCACACATCACACATCTTCAAATCTGGGCCACACATATTCTTGTTATCTCTTCCTAAAGTTCCTTTTTAGAGGGAAAAAAATTTAATCAACTTCTTTTCTCATTGGCCATTGTTTTGTGGAGAGAAAGCTGCAACTTGGAGCATTTCCCTTGTCAATAATATTCAGTACAATATTAATAGTAATAAACACAAATCACATCATAAAGCTAATTCTGTGTGCTTAGTGGTTTGTTTGAAGGGTTTTCACTTTTCATGGAAACCAAAAAGTTTGATTAGAAAAGACAGAGAGAGAATTTGAATTTGTGGAAGGAAATGGATGTGGCATCATCCTCCTCCATCTCTCGCCAGAGCTCCAACCAATGGCCACTCCTTTCCTCCTCAAGCTCCATCTCCATCCATCGCCCCGCCGTCATTCTGCCCGGCTTAGGGAACAATTCCGGCGACTACCAGAGCCTGAAGCAAACGCTGAATGAGAAGTACGGCGTTTCCGCCGTGGTGGCGAAGGTGTCCCGGCTGGACTGGTTCCGCAACGCCGCCGGTCTGGTGGACCCCAATTACTGGCGTGGCACTCTGGAACCGAGGCCCGTGCTGGATTGGTACTTGGAGAGAGTTGAGGAGGCCGTTGAAGAAGCGAAGGAAGGTGGATGTGAAACGGTCTCGTTAATCGGACACTCTGCAGGAGGGTGGCTTGCACGTGTTTACATGGAAGAATTTGGATTTTCCCATGTTTCCCTATTACTAACTCTGGGAACCCCTCATCTTCCTCCTCCAAAAGGAGTGCAAGGGGTTATTGATCAAACAAGGGGTCTCCTTAACTATGTTCAACGCAACTGCTCCAAACCCGTTTACACCCCTCAACTCAAGTACGTGTGTGTAGCAGGAAGGTTTATCAAAGGTTGTCGCTTTTTCGACAATTCCGACACTGAGCCTGCGGTTGTGTCTGAAGCTTCTGTTGTGAACAGGAGTGGGACCACATCGAATGCAACATTGCGTGGTCGGTTTGTTGGGCAGGGATACAAGCAGGTTTGTGGGGAAGCAGATGTATGGGGTGACGGCGTTGTGCCGGAAGTGTCAGCTCAGCTGGAGGGTGCGCTTAACATTTGCTTGGATGGAGTTTATCACTCACCTGTTGGTGCAGATGATGCTACCAGACCATGGTATGGTTCGCCTCAGGTATTGGACCATTGGGTACAACACCTCCTTAGCTGACTTCAACATCTTTCACCACTTCTTCTCGGGAACACCATTAATACATCTCTCTTCTATTTCACCTATTCAACTTGGTTGTTGTTCAATCTATTAGGAACATATTGCTTAATCTCCCCTCTCCTCGTGCTTTCTGTAATGTATTGCCATTTTTGTCTTTGGGGGAAATTTACTTAATTTGATCTGATTCATGTTAAGAGAAAAAAAAAAAAAATGAAATTTTCATAATTAAGAAAAATAAGAAGTACAAGGTTCAGTTAAGTGAAAAATAAATGATTGTTTAACAGATATGAAAGACTAAATGGGAAATAATTTAAATTAAAAATGGTGGATTGGGTAAAAAGCAAGTATCATCTCGGAGGCCGTGACTATAATTTTGTTGGATTAGCCCTGAAGAGAAAGACATTACTATTGGCACCGCCCACTTTATTATAAATGTATTTCTTTCATCAATGATGTGTTTATTAGTATGGGAATAAATAATGAAAGAAATAAAAGAGAGGAAAGAAATTTGAAAATATGAGAAAAGTTGTTTATAAAAATTGTGGGAGAAAAATTTGAGAGATAACATTCAGGTCTTTCGTTCCTATATTATTATACCAATAACAATAAAATAAACAATAGTGATGATGATAATATAAATAATGACCTATTCTTTTAAATTAGAAAAATATTCTTATTAAATAATTTTATTTTCACTCTATTTTTATCTTTTTTTTAATTAAACTATCTTTATCTTCACTCTACTTGTTTTTCTTTTCTTTTTTACTCACCTTTTCACCATTGTCTATCTCCATGTGATTTTATACAGATACACAAAATAATATGAAATAGAAACTTGTTTATATATATATTGAGAACTCGTAAGAAAATCATGTAGAAATAACCATTAATTTTTTTTATGTATTTTGCATTAATATTTTGCTGAGATATTTAATACAAACATGTATTTTGACAAAATGCATGATTAAAACTTGTTTCCGGTGTTGTTCAGGTGCAAAACATCAAGAATATTTTAGTAAAAAAAAAACAAACTTCTAATAAAAGGGTTTTTTTATAACAAACTGAGGGTGCAATTAGTAAAGATTTTAAAAAGAACAAAAACCGGTGAGCTTAAAAGTATCTGTAGAAAGCATAAGGCCCAATAATAAAATACTTAACATTGGCAATATGGGCCGTCCACGTGTACATGAAATCCGATCACAGTCGTTCACTCAGTCCTTATAAACACGTTTCATCTCAAACCCTAGGGTTTTCATATCACTGCGAAATCAGCAAGGACTCGCACTCCTACTCCTAGCCGCAGATCTCTCAGGGTTTGCATCTTCTCCGGGTAAGGTATGTCCATTTGCTCCTTTACGCATTCTTCACACCATTTGCCAGAATCACTGAGAAGCGAAGCAAAATTTATCATTTTTATTCTAATGTTTTAATTAGTTTGTATTCTTGGATTTTGAGGTAACGAATGAAATGTGTTAATCCTCAGTTGGGACTGTTGTTAAAGAGTTGAAAAGGACTGTTTTCATATTTTACTGATTGGGATTAGGTTAGTTTTTTTGAAATCTGTTACCTACAAATTGAAATTATTTAGGTAATGTTCTATTCGATGTTTACACCTTTTATGTTTTATCTAGGTTTTTTATTCTTTGTATGAGATTCTAAGTCATGTACAATAATCATAAGATTATACGATCCTTAAGTTTGTTTAGCCACAATTAGTTTTTGTTGTTTTGTGTAGTTGTGAAGATGTACACGTCAAGGAAGAAAATCCACAAGGATAAGGATGCCGAGCCAACTGAGTTTGAAGAGTCTGTTGGGCAGGTAATATATTATCGGTATCTGATGTTGTTTAGTCGCATTTTTTTTCAAATTGTGTTAACTTTTTTATTTTGCAGGCATTGTTTGATTTGGAAAACACCAACCAGGAGCTTAAAAGTGATCTGAAGGACCTTTACATTAATTCAGCAATGTAAGCATGCCTATTATATGTCTGTGTTTGTGAGCAAGGTTTATTAGTTTGCTCTCTGACTTGTGAATGGCGTTTAATTATCTGCAGCCAAATTGATGTTTCTGGGAACCGCAAGGCTGTTGTTATTCATGTTCCATACAGATTAAGGAAGGGTTTCCGCAAGATTCATGTTAGGCTTGTCCGTGAGCTTGAGAAGAAGTTCAGTGGGAAGGTATATATAGCGTATTTTTGCTCTTGCATGATTTTGGTACTTTGAAATTGGAATACACTTGATATTCTTTTTATGCTCTTTCTTTACTGCATCATTCTAATTTGTTGATTGTGTAAGAGCATCAACCACAACAGGGGAATTAGTTTATTAAAATATGTATCTCAGCACTTGTCATTGCAATCGGTTTAGGTCATGCTAATGAAATAAGAAAATAGTTGCTGTTCCACATTACGAGATTGATTAATCTCTATCAGAGTTGAATGTCTTCTCGGCAGTTTAATAATCATCCCTGAGATTTGTTTTGAGTTTATCCACTTTTGTTTTTCTGTACAATAGTCTTAAATGTTCCTTTGTGGATCTTTATGTCATTTTCTTATGAGCTTCTATGAAGTATTTTCTCATAATTTGGATTTGTTCATTAAAGTATGCTTCTTGAATTTGTTAATTTCTTTTTCTATTCTTATTTTATGTCTTTTTATTGATCCACTTCAATTTGGTTAAAACTTGAAGGATGTTATCTTGGTTGCCACCCGGAGGATATTGAGGCCACCAAAGAAGGGTTCTGCTGTTCAGCGTCCACGCAGCCGAACTCTTACTGCTGTTCATGAAGCAATGCTGGAGGATGTCGTATTGCCTGCTGAGATTGTTGGGAAGCGTGTGAGGTATAGAATTGATGGATCCAAGATTATGAAGGTAAGATAGCTATTATTGCCACTTCTTCAAGTTATACTTTGTGTATTCACATTGAATTGTAAAAGGTTTCTAAGAAGTGTTATGTTAGTCATCTGAGTTTGAGTATCTAATTTCAAATTTTTTTATTGGTGTCTGCTTAATTTGTCTGTTTCAATGATTTTGTAGGTTTTCTTGGACCCAAAAGAGAGAAACAACACTGAGTACAAGTTGGAGACATTTGCTGCAGTGTACAGGAAGCTTTCGGGCAAAGATGTTGTGTTTGAGTATCCTGTCGCAGAGGCTTAGTTTATTTATTTTGTTAGCTTTGAATTTATTCGGAGAATTGCGTATGGAGTATGCTGGTTAAAATTTTGGTGACAAATTGACTTTCGTTTTCTGATTATTCAAAGTACTATTTCTGGGTTCTTCGATGTAGTTTTGAGCTTTATTATAATTATAAATCTGAAGTTTATTTATTCGCAACTTTCAATTATTGTTTCCTCCGGAAGTGAATATGCTTCATGCAGTTTATTGGCAGAAAAACTGGATTTATTCTCTAATTAGAAGCGGATTTGTCGTACTTTAGTTTTTTCATAAACATAAATAGTGCGATAGTGACCGAAATTGTTTGATTAAATGTCGTTATATAAAATTGAATTACGGGGCAAAAGTATAGAGTTTGTGTTTCTAATTGTGATATTTAGTTGGATTTGTAGTTGTCAGTTTTAAATTTAAATTTTGAATTCTGTATATGAAGTCTACGTTGAGTTAACATTTTGTGACAATTTAATATTATTTTTTAAGAAGTCGGTATTATTTCAAATTTGATAGTTTATAGCTGGTTTTTTTGCGAACATCCATTTTATGTCTACTATTGTTGTGCCCCTTATTGCTTCACGTATTACTTGTGAGAAAAAGTTTACGAGGTAAATAAATCATTTGTTTCTTAAAGGGCACGATCAATTAAGTTTTACAGGAATAAAATAAATAATTTAGGATTTGTCTCAATAATTTTATAAATAACGTTGTCAAAATTAGTTCAAAACTGAGTTAATTTGTGTCTACGTATATTTGAGCAGGATAAATTGGGAAAAATATAGTTTTTATAAATACGAATCAAATTGAATTTGACTTATTTGGCTTGGAAGTGGATTAATGTGTAACCTTGTAAGTATAATATTTTAATATTATTTTCATAATTTTTTATTTTAATTGTTTACTATTTATAATGTTATGTATCTTGATATTTTAGCTTTTTTAATACTAAGATTTTGTTTAACAGTGTTTTAATGATTTGAATATTTACTTAATTAATTTGTTTAATTATGTAAGATTGTTTTAATTTTGATTGTTCAATAAATACATTAGATATTCATTTTGACTGTACAATAAATATATTAGATTCATATATAAAAGGTTAAATTGAATTAAGTTGACTTAGTTTTACCTCAAACTCTGATTGACAAATCTGTGTGGAATAGGTTCACTCATCACTTTTACACGCGAAACTTATAAGATTCGGGTTTCAGTTAATTTATCTATATTCTCCATCTAGTTAAATTACTTGTAGTTGAATTGTAATGCATAAATCATTTTATCAAAAACTTATGCATCGTCTTTCAATTGTTAGTTTATCTACTACAAGTACTGGTTCAAATTAAAATGTTTTTTTTTTTTTAATGTTTTGACTTTTATCACGTTTACAACCCAAGCTATGAATTACTCTTAGGAAATTGGCCCGAACCACTGCTATTTTTAGCATACTTAATATTTTATTAAAATTACCTGTGTTGCACTTAAATTACAAGTTTCTTTATCACATTCATTGACTTGGGGGTTAAAATAATTTTATTTGATGAAATATATAACACAACACTAGACATGTACTGGTACTTGAATCTGTTGAGTGAATTTCAACATAAATACTTATAAAAAACGAAAATAAATAAAAAAACTAAATTAAATTATTTAGAAACTAAATTATAAAAAGAAATTCGGATTAATTTCTCAAAAAAATAATTTATAAATTATGCATAAATTACTTTTAATTTATAAAGAATTTTTTTCTCCAACATATACTTATTCGATTTTTTACTTTATAATTTATCACCTTGAATATGTGATTAGGAATGAAGTCGCTAAAGATCTTTCTCCAAGATTGTGCCTCCTTATATATGACATGACACATTCAAAAAAGGAAATCACATTTGAGTGGTCATAGAACTTGAAGCAGAATGTTTCTTGCTGCACTTACACATAAAAACTTCAAAAAGTTTTAAAATGGAATGCATAACTTATCAACTAATGTAAAGTGGTAGATGAAGCTACTTTATGAGTTATGACAAGATCACAGCACCCAGATACACAGCTCCGCAAAGAAAGATAAAAGATATTAAACCCCTGCAGATAGAGTTAAGAATTGGTCAAATAAATCACAACAGTGTAAATGTGATTTCAGTTTCAGTTTACTAGTGAGTTCAAACCTTTAGCAAAACAACACACTAAACTCTTTCTAATAAGATATACTCACCAAATAACACCCCATCCAACACCAGTACAAGGACAAGGACACACTTCTGCAAACTTTTCTGCATCACTAGAATTTACTCTTCGGGAGATCAGATCATCATAAATATCTGCAATGTCACATTAAAGGGATTTTAATATTTCATACAAAAAGTACACGTCACACGAAATCACCTTGATTCTTTATTTCCAAAACGCATACCGTATACTGAAAACAAGCTATTCATCACACCTGCATTTCAGTTTTGAAAACAAGTAGATGTTATGTTTTCAATCAAAATGATCAAAGTGCATCTTCAAAAGAAATATTGTTACTGTCTTTACCTATGAACAAAATAATGTACCGCAATATTCGAACTTTGGTTGTCTCTTGCAAAATCCATATCACCCCAAGGAGCATTATAAATCCTGAGACCTCAACATTCAAACATAAAATATGTTGAAAAAAAATCATGCACTATTTATAACTCATAAAACTTTAGTATGAAAACACATAACATACCAATACAGAGTCCCCGAAGAGTCCACTGCATGTAGAATTGAAGATCAAGAATAAAGGGTCAGTCATAATATAAGGCATAGATAACACAATGGATAAAAATCATCTCCCTATCTCAGAAAATAGTTCCACTTTCACTCACTGGCTTAGAGATGTTGAAACTGATTTTTAGCAATGATAGAAAAATGTAATTCATGTTATCAACAGGTTTGAATCTTCATAGTGACACAGGTGCTTGAAACTGTTCAATCTGTTTCCAAATTTTCACATTCTAAATAGACAGTGTAGCATCAAAGAAGAAGGATCAGGGTTGAAATAAATGTCTATGTTCATTACCTACATTTTTGGCAACGAAGAGGACAATAAAACAGCCAGCAATAAAACAACCAGCAGCTATTTTGGCGGTAAGAAGTTTTGTCGATGCAAGTATTAATACCATTCCCCAAAACGATGAACCAATATCTGAATCTCCAACACAAGGATAAAAAACAAATAAGATCAAATGAACACAAATATTTACAGAAACTAATAACAATATAGTATTACATGAAACTTATAAGCAGAATATACACATTAACTACTGCATTATAGATGGCAGACAATAGGAAAAGAAAGTATCACATTTATGAGAATAGATTTGATAATTTAGAATGTTATGTTTATCTGTTGCATGAGAGCTGCATATTAAATTAACATGTCAAGGTAAAAAAAGGTAAAATGTATAAGCAAAAATTGTAGACAATACATCCAGCTGGCAAGATTAACCAGTATATGCCTCCACGTGTTTGGGTTGTTCCACCTTCATCTGCATGAACCTGTATCCCTTCTACCTGCAATTAAATATCAAGTTAAGGGTGATTAGTTACTTTTTACACAAAAAGTATACTTTTCTGATTTTCAGAAGCAACACAAGGTTACATAGGTATAGAAGATCCACAATTAGTATTTTTGATAGCCAACAATACCAAACACTAGAACAGAATGTGAGTCTAAATTATTGCAAAGTGAATGATAATATGGTATACTCATTTGAATAGCAAATAAGGAAAATAGAAAGAAAGGACGAACCTTGGGAACCAGGATATACCTTGTCTTCAATTGATTAAAAAAACAAAGAACTTGTAACCAAAGATACAATGGGAAAAATGATAAAAAAAACTAGTTAGAGATGAATTGCAGTAGTTAAAACAGCCAGTTAACCACTAATGTATGTACATCTCTTAAAATGATATTTTTGGCACTAAGCAGATGTGTTTAGCCCTTCACCTTCCATAAGTGAAAAGAATTATCCCGTGCCCTTTTGTTTTGTGATTTTCAAATCAAATGAAAGAGTAAAGATTAAGAATACAAGTTCAACACTGTTATATGAGAAGTATGGTAACATCTGACGAAGAAAAATAGAAATCTGAAAAACACGAGATATTTGAGACAGAATGATCAAATTCACAATCAAAATCTGGTAAAATTATAAACCAAAACAAAAGTTATGTTCTCTTTTAGTACTTAATCAACACAGAAATGTTAATCAAATAAACAAAAGCACCAATATTAAGTTCTTACATGACCGCAGGTGAGTTTACAAGCAATTGCATGGCTTGCCTCGTGAAGAAATACGGTAACAAGCTTAAAGGGTCTGAGTAACACTGTTCTCCACAGCTGCAAAATGCAGGAATTACAAAACAGGGATTTACAAGGAAAACGGTGGGTAATTAACATACTATTATACCCGCATTTATAGCAATACTAACATATCAGAGTTTTTATACAGTTACAAAATCCGTCCAATAGATAAATGATACTCAAGTGAACATTAAATTAATAAAAGCACATAACCAACTATTCAGATTCAAGCATTGCCATAGCAATAGCAATAAGCACACAGAGGTACCAGACTTTATCCATAACCGATCTTAATTATGCTTAGCTGAAGCAATTTAGGATAGTAAGGGAAAAGAACATTCCTGGTAAGTTTGACTTTGGAAATACCAATTCAAACTAAGAAAGGTAGCACATTTTGTTTTAAAACAGTACAGTGTCACAAGAGATCTTAAGCCACAAGAAGTAAAGTTCCCAACTTGGTACTTATGACGAGTTGGGTATGTTTAGTGGATCCAATGCAAAGAGGAAAAGAAAAGGTGGGAGGGGAGAGAGGTACATACTGCAAGTATGACGACAGTGCAGACACCAACAGTGACCAGAAAGACAACCTGTTCGTGGTTGCAGCAGTTGTTGAGCTCCCAGTTCAGTTTCATGAAGTAAAATTGCAAGACAGAAAGAATGAACGCGAAAGTTGATTCTTATGATTCTTGGGATCTGCAAAATGACAATGCAGTCATCAAAAAGATGATTGATTTGTTTTCTTCAATCTTCCCAATGAAGTTGTTGGCAGCTGAATGAGGCTAGATTTGGATCAAAATTTGAACTTTATAACACTCTAAATCAGGTTAGCTCTTCTCTGCAGAAGTAGTACAGATAGGTAGCAGCATACAACAGTCTCTGTCAAACCTTTTCTGTCAGACTTCTTTCTGTTATAAGTTCACTTGTTTTTCAGCAGAAGTTCGCTTTTCTATAACAGATCAGCATCTGTTTAAGTTTTAAACTAATATTTATATAACACCTGTTTAGATTTTTAATTTAATAAAAATAATTAATAATATCTAATTACATATTATGAGAATAATGGGTATAAACTAGTGGTTATTTTTCATATCTAAAAATATGTTGTAGCGTTATATATATTTATATACTTAATCATGTTAATTAATTTTTTATTAATGAATGAGCATTGCGTATTAAAAATAAAAACTTCATTTTGAGTAGGTTTCAACGTGGGCCGTGGGCCGGGTAAATGTTGACTGGTCAATGGACAGTAATTACTTTTATAAACTTTTAAATTTATAATTAATAGTATTGGTATTATATGTTCAAAATAATTATTTAATAATCCAGTTTGACTATCATTAGTTTCATGATTTAATTGTTAAATAAAATTTCAAATAAGCAAATTAAAGTCTATATTTATTGTTAACACCATACTTTCACAATAAGTTCTCATCCACTTGTACCACTATAATAGTTTTCAGATTTTAGAATAAGAACATTTATTTTATTTAAGAAACCAAATTGATTTGCATTTAATACTTATTTGTATTTATTTAAAAAATTATGATTACATTCAGATTTCATTTTTATATTACAATTCATGTATGTTTATAATGACTTTCACTAAAAAAAAAGTTCAATAGCTTAAAATATTTCTAATCAAATTTAAAATAAAAAACGTATTATCGTTTGATACAAAATAAATTCTAATTTTTCAAAACTCTAAAGTCAGTAACTTTTGTTAGAACACACTTTGATTTGTATTTTAAAAAAATTAAACTTAAACACATACACACATACATGACACTACGATAGAAATACTATTTTAGTTTTATTATTACATCATTTAGAGTGTGAATAATTAAATTTAAACATAAAAGATAATAATTTACGTTTTATTGCCAAAAAGAATTATATAAATATTTTCAAGAAACTTTATGTCCGCCTAAACTGATTTTACTTATTCATATGAATATCCATTTATAGGATTTGTGATTATAAGAGAACATTATAACTTCATATGATAATTTTATCAAACATTTTCTGAAGTGAATATTACACTTTTTCTTATATTGATTGTGTAGTGATTATGATATCTTAAAATATTAAAATAAAACTCATCTTATTTTAAAAAGACTTAAAAAAAAAATTAAGTTAGAAGTGGAAGTTAAACTCCAAGATTCTCAGTTGATAAAAAAAGTAATAGTTTTTTTTTTCACCTTTTCAAACATAATTTTTATAGGAAGAAACGGATAAAACTTACGTACAATTATTTAGGTACTATTTGTACCGTTCTTTAATTAGAATACATTTTAATTTAGATAATATATATTGTTTAAATGAAAACCACTTTGCGAGTACTATCATACGAAAATTTAATTTTAATTAAAAATAATAATGATAATTTGATAACCTTATTATTTCTCATAGATATTCATATTTTTATAATTAGTTGTGAATTGTATAAAATATAAAGGTTGTATAATTATTTTTATTCGAGTAAAAATAGTATAAACACTATTTATAAAACTGTGCATAGTTTTACACTTATAAAAAGTCTAGCTAGAAGTGCTAAGATGCAGATAAAGGGAAGAAAAAAGAATGTGATAATCAAAAGAGATTAGGAAAAAAATTACAAATTCAAAAGACTTTTTTTCATTAATTAGAATAGTTTCTCATTACCTTGAAGAAACGGAGGAAAGAGAGACATACATAATTTAAAATATAATTCTATAAATGAAAATACAAATTTAAAAAATAATGCTATATTTCCTTATTACCATATATTAAGATATTATTACAAATTCAAAATCTTTCTCTCCATTAATTTGATTTGAAATGTATCACCAAATTATCTTTCTTCAAATTTAAATAATTTCATAACCCTAACTTAGTTAGGGCGAGCAAAACACAAGAAAAATAAGTGAAGAGAATGAAAATACATATTTTCTTAAAATACATCTTAATATTCCTCTTATGAATTTAAGGTTATGTTAACTCAAAACACATTAATTCTTTCCGTCTTTTCGTATTAATTTTTTTTTTATTTCTGTCTGTTTTAGAATTTAGCACACTACTATTTATTTTATCTACATTTTAATTTAATTTTTAAAGTAAATAAAATAAAATTTATTCGTAATATGTAAAAGAATAACCAGTTTATTAAAATCAAGAAAATTTGTTATATTTTTTATTTTTTTGAACAAACTTAATCGACATATAAAAGGAAAACGGAGGAGAATTAAGTAAAAGCAAATGCGGATAATATCTCAAAAATGTAAAATAATTTATTTAGTGATTAGACGACTTAAAATAAAAACAAATAAAGGAGATATAAAATTATTCCTGAAAAAATCAATTAATTAAAGGTAAATAGCTATCACCACAAAAACAAATAAAGGAGATATAAAGATTTTAACATATACCAAGTAAAAAGCATACGCGTTATAATATTTATGATGAATCTGGTTGGTAAGTATTTGAAATATGATGAAGGGAAGCTTCCAAGAAACAACGAAGAAACAACAATGTTGGTGACTTGAATTCCCATATAATTACCCGTGACTGTGCACTGTTGCTTCATTGTAAAATCTTTGAATCTCACTGCCACTTTTCACAGAATCACAGTACTTTTTTTCCTGTCACATCAGATATATCACAGTTCATACAAGCCCCACCATTTTTTTCTTCTTTGACCAGAGTCTTATCAACATGGTGAAACCCTGCACGTACCTCGTGACATGCAAGAAGAGGTGGAGAATGGCGTTGAACGCCATCTCTTTCGTCAAGGCTCTTCTCCATGTCTCCAACAAAGCTCTCAACATCCAAACGCCAAGGATCTTGGGCTCATTCTCGTATCTGTCCATTGATGTTGAAGAAGACCACGTGCATTCCGCACGTGTCAAACCCTTCAACGTTGATCCCGAACTTCTCAGTCACATGGTAAGGGACAAGAAGCTCGAGTCTCTCACCCAATTAGGAGGCGTCAAGGAACTCGCTGCATTTCTTGAAACCGATTTCAAGCGTGGCGTAAGCGACAACAAGGATGATCTTGATTGCAGAAAACGTGTCTTTGGTTTCAACATGTTCACCAAAACCCCATCTAAAGGTTTTTTGTCTTTTGTTCTTGACTCTTTTAACGACACTACTATTATCATCCTTTTGGTCTGTGCTGTGCTTTCTCTTGGCTTTGGGATAAAGCAGCATGGATGGAAGGATGGATGGTACGATGGAGGAAGCATCATATTGGCGGTTATTCTCGTCATTGTTGTCTCTTCAGTGAGCAACTTCAACCAATCTAGACAGTTCCAGAAGCTTTCTGCGAAGAGTGAGAACATAGGAGTGGAAGTAGTACGAGGTGGTCGACGCCAAAGCGTGTCAATATTCGATGTGGTGGTTGGTGACATTGCGTACTTGAAGATAGGTGATCAGGTTCCAGCTGATGGAGTGTTTCTGGAGGGGTATTCGTTGAAGGTGGACGAATCTAGCATGACGGGGGAGAGTGATCACGTGCATGTGAACGCTGACACAAACCCTTTCTTGTTATCTGGCACAAAGGTCAGTGATGGTTTTGCATACATGATTGTCACTTCTGTGGGTATGAACACTGCATGGGGTGAAATGATGGGTTCGATAGCGAGAGAGGTTAACGAGGAGACACCTTTGCAAGTGCGTCTCAATAAATTGACTTCTGCTATTGGCAAGGTTGGGTTGTTGGTAGCTGCACTTGTTTTGGTGGTATCTATGATACGTTACTTCACGGGAAGTACAAGAGATGATTTTGGGAACCGAGAGTTCGTTGGGAGGAAGACCAAGTTTGATGATGTTATGAATGCGGTTGTGGGGATTGTTGCTGCGGCTGTGACGATTGTGGTGGTGGCCATTCCAGAAGGGTTGCCTCTGGCTGTTACTTTGACTTTGGCTTATTCCATGAAGAAAATGATGAGGGATAATGCTATGGTTAGGAGAATCTCTGCCTGTGAGACAATGGGGTCAGCAACAACAATCTGCACTGATAAAACAGGTACTCTTACGATGAATGTGATGAAGGTGACTGAGGTTTGGGTGGGGAAAAGGGAAATAGGAGAAGGTGGGTATTTGGCGCCGAGTTTAGTAGAATTATTGAAAGAAGGAATTGGGTTGAATACCGCTGGAAGCGTTTACCAGCCCCAACAAACCTCGCTGCCAGAAATTTCAGGTAGTCCAACTGAGAAAGCTTTGCTTTCTTGGGCTGTGGTGGATTTAGGGATGGACATTGATGTACTGAAGCAGCATTGTGAAATCATTCACGTGGAGACGTTTAACTCTGAGAAAAAGAGAAGTGGGATTCTGATGAAGGAGAATAGAGGGAGCAACAGGATCGTTACACATTGGAAGGGTGCTGCTGAGATGATATTGGCTGTGTTCAAGTTATTATGACCAAACTGGGGAAATCTCGATCTTGGATGATGAAGAAAGGGTTCAGATTGAGAAGATTGTGAAGGGCATGGCTACCAAAAGTTTGCGATGCATTGCCTTTGCCCAAAAGAGCTCCAACGGGCAGGTCTGTGAAAAGCTTGAAGAGACAGAACTAACACTGTTGGGAATACTTGGATTGAAAGACCCTTGTAGGCCAGGAGTTGAAGCAGCAGTTGAATCATGCAGGAATGCTGGAGTGAAGATCAAGATGATCACAGGAGATAATGTGCACACAGCGAAGGCAATAGCCTCTGAATGCGGGATTCTTGATCCTAGTGAAGAATTGGAAGAAGATGCTGTGGTTGAAGGGTTTCAATTCAGAAATTTCTCGCATGAGGAAAGAATGGATAAGATTGAGAGAATCAGAGTGATGGCCAGATCATCTCCATTTGACAAGCTTCTGATGGTTCAATGTTTAAAGCAGAAGGGTCACGTGGTGGCAGTCACAGGTGATGGCACAAATGACGCACCTGCTCTAAAAGAAGCAGATATTGGACTTTCCATGGGAATAGAAGGCACTGAAGTGGCGAAAGAGAGCTCAGATATTGTTATCCTTGATGACAATTTCTCTTCTGTTGTTACAGTAATCAGGTGGGGAAGATGTGTGTACAAAAACATTCAGAAGTTCATTCAGTTTCAGCTCACAGTTAATGTTGCTGCACTGGTCATCAACTTTGTAGCTGCAGTTTCTTCTGCTAAAGTGCCTCTTACAGCAGTCCAGCTTTTGTGGGTGAACCTGATAATGGATACTCTTGGAGCTTTGGCCTTAGCCACCGAGGAGCCTACTAATGATCTCATGAAGACGCCGCCTGTAGGTAGAGTTGAGCCACTTATAACTAGAGTTATGTGGAGAAACCTCATTTCACAGGCATTGTACAAAGTTCTGGTGTTGCTGGTTTTACAATTCAAGGGAAGATCAATCTTTGATGTCAGTGAGAAGGTGAAGAACACCCTTATTTTCAATGCCTTTGTCCTCTGCCAAGTCTTCAATGAGTTTAATGCAAGGGAGCTGGAGAAGAAGAACATATTTCGGGGACTTGGTAAGAATAGGTTGTTCATTGTAATTGTGAGCCTAACTGTTGCTCTTCAGCTGGTGATGGTGGAGTTTCTGAAAAAGTTTGCCAATACTGAGAGATTGACTTTGGGACAATGGGGTGTCTGTGTTGGCATTGGAGCTTTGTCTTGGCCAATTGGTCTACTGGTGAAGTGTATCCCAGTTGTTCGTAAGAACTAGTGGGCCAAGCAAGCACATTATTTTGATTTCTTGATTTTTTTTTCTTCTGTATAGCACATTGCAGTGCTATTTATCGTTTGTTCTTTCTTTGATTTCTTTATTTGTACATAGTGCTCTAAAACTTATGCGTATAGTGAAACTAATTAATTTCATTTGAAAACTATCTTTATTAGTTTGTTTTGTAATATTTCAGAATGTTTACTCGAATAAACAGTTCACAAATGATCAAAGAAGTTGAATGTTCTTTCAAAGGCTCTGATATGAATGAGCTTACAAAAATCGTTTTGAGTGAAACCAGTGGGGTTTCAAAAATAATAGGTCCATATTTGTTTCCAGTGTATGACAAACCAGATATTCCCTGTCTTAGTTTATAATATGAGATCAAGTCAATTTGATTGATCGTATTTTGTGCTATACAATTCAGATTTAAGCTATATTTGTTGGAAAGCTTATAATGTTGGGTTTACATTTACTGTGGAAAAGCTCAGATGAGTTGCCATTCATTCCCAGCTTGGCATTGAAGCGGTTCAGTTTAGTGTGTTTTCTGATTTTATGCAGAAACCTAAAATATGCATATCTTGAGCTTATATTGACTCAAAAAGAGTAATTCTAGTGACTAAAGCACTTATGTGATTTAGTTTCAGGTATCAAAATTTCAGCTCTTGATTAAGATCGGTTAAAAAATGGTGCACACTCAAATTAACAAAGGAACTAACTTGTAATTTTTTTTTATTTGAGTACGTATATTATAGTGACAAATATCTATAATAACAAAATATATAAAAATAAAACGAATTGTTATTTGAATGCAAAAACAACTTTTCCTCTTCCGTAACACCCTATAAATTTTAAATTAATAATTAGATAAATATTGGCATTGATGGTACATGTTAGCTGTTTACTTTATTAATTTTGACTATATACTACATTAGTTTGAAGGCTATGTTTTATCTGTGATAATTATTCTGTGAAAATTTAAAATTTAACAGAAAAAGGTATAATGAGTTTAGGAAAATCATTCACACTATAATTAAATTACATTGTGTGTGGTACTACAACCATAAACCTATAAAAAAAGTTACACTATCTGGAACTAACTTAGATTATATAAATTCTAGGTTATTAACCTTAATGTGTAGGATATTCATTGCAGATTTACCACTTTTTGCAACCAGCATTTGTATGGGTGAAACTATTCCCATATTACCTAAGTTAAGAAAACAAACTATGTCTTTCTATAATCTTTAAATTGAATTTGTTTCAACATGTTTTTATAAAACTTTGATATCAACCCTTATATTCTTAATTCTTTTCATACCTTACATTTTTTTTTTCTTTATGGTCAACTTAAACGGTGTTCTATCATATATTAATTTCATTGTAATAAGTTTACGATTAAGATGTGTTTAAATATGATAGACGAGGTCACATTATCATAAGTATCTCTAATATTTGGTTAAGGAATTCTTAAAAATCTTAGAAAGATACTATGAGAATAACTAAAAAAACAATCCTTATAATATAAATAATCTATTATTAGTATTTAGGAGATGATAATAAGATTTGATGATAATGATTCCAGATAATTACAAATAAATTTGTGAAACATAAAACTTTTTTTAGAAATGAAACAATATAGTTTATATATGCAATCAAACGTGTGTGTGTGTTTTTTTTTTACTTAGAAGGAGTAAAAATGTTATTCTATACATAACATTTTCTTGAGTAGGATAATGAATTTACAACCTTATATACACACATGTCATAATAATGACATTTTAAACGAATAAAGATAATTTTACTTTATTATCTTTATCTCACACTGTATTAATAAATTGTGATCTTATATAACTTACGAATATTTTATTTAAATCATTCTACGACCATCACACTTGATCAATTTAATTATTATTATAATTTTACTAACAACAATTTCATCATTGTTTATTTACAATTAAACGGATGGTTATCTAAACAAACATCTTAACCAAGTTTTAAAAACATTTGCCCTGTTTGACAAAAATATTTGGTTGAGCTTCTTTGTGCATGACTACATGTATTTCTTTATCTCTGGTGTTTTTCTTTGTAAAGTTTTTCTTTCTTTTAATTGTTACAATACTTTACACATGTCAACTGGCATGGCACATGAATGAAAAAAAAATTTCAAAACTCTTATTTATCAACCTAGTTGGGCTTTATCAAATTAAAAAATAATAAAAATAAAAAAAAATAAAAACGAGGTTAGTGTGAGGTAATCTAATCAAACGAACCTTAGAAGAAAAAGCGAATACTAACATGTAATTACCATTTTGCCCTCGCAAGAAACTAAAATGACATGGCATCCTCTGTTCTCTTTTGTGCTCCGAAGACGCCATTGACGACGAGGACTCGGAGAAGCTAAATTGAGAGTGGAGCTGCGTCCACAGTGAAACGCACAGCATCAGAAGTCACATATTCAATTCATATTCTGCGGAAGAAAAACATGTGTTCTTCGGAGACCATCAATATCGCTGCCAGTACGCAGAAAATCGATGTTGATAATCGACTTGCTCTTCGATTCTACTACAGGATCGCCGATAATATCCTCAAACAGGTGCTTCTTCTTTATACTGCGTACGATGTGAACACCAACAAATTTGGTAGCATTTTATTTGCTTTTGTAAGAATATACGGGAATAGGACGAGGCAAAGATAGGGTTCCCTGAGATATTGCAATTTTCACCGCCTTATTTTGAATTCTCATTTATGATATATTATTACATTTAAATTTATAAGAATGTTAGGTTATATTAATGACACTCAACATCATGTTTTTGCTGTTATTTGTTTCTAGTGAGGTGATAAAAGTGAAACTAACTAGATGTGGCCGCAAATCGTAGAGCCCGAATCAGAGGAGAGGGGTTTTAGCGGTAGAAGCTCATTGTTATTATTGATTTACTTGACTGAAAAGGTTTTTTTATACAAAAGGTTTAACTTGCATTTATAAGATAGAGAGGGATATAGAAAGTTACAAGAGAAGCATAGAACTAATAGATTTAAGCCTACACTCTTACTAGTTAATGCCTAGAGTTACAACTAACTACCCAATATGCATTGTGATGTAGCATGTGTGCTGCTAAGCTGATAAACACTGTTTGTTGGAGAAACTAACATACCCCAGGCTCATTTTTGAACGAAGATTACGGAGAGTATCACTGTACACTATCTTCCCCTTCATTTTATGCAAAGAGGTTGTTTTCGGATTCAAATCCGGGACCATCTGGTCACAAACAAAGGACAACTTTATTGTTGTGCAAGTACTCGCCTTCGCAAAAAAATGGACAAATTGAAAATTTTAGCATTTACCCTTTTTTAATTGATATTAATATAGAAGTGTTAGATAGTAAGTTAGGATCTTAATGTTGCATGTATGGATTTCACTATCCAACTATTATGCTATTATGTTCGGTATGTTATATATGCAGCATAGCAAGTAATAGTTTCAGTCTTTGACTATACATATTTTTTCTTCTAGTGCTAATTGCTTGTACTGACATTTCCGAATTGTCTTGCTTTAATACCTTTCAATATCTGGAAACATTAATGTGGTAATGTTTTCTTTTTTACGATAATTTTTTCAATACTTGCTTTGCATGAACTCTCAGCTCTTTAGTTTTGATATTGCAGGCTGATATCTTTCGTGCTGAAAAAAATATTGTCGATCTATACGTCATGCTCCTAAGATTTTCTAGGTAATACTAGATGTCCCCGTATATTATTTGACTCATAAATGACTTGTACTGTCTTCCGATCATTTGGAGAGTAGTTGGAGAATATTATATTCTATTTCTTGTCTTTGTCATCAAACTGACTCGAGTGTCTTTGCCCTTGGTTGGTGTTAGTTTGGTCTCTGAGACAATACCACGTCACCGAGATTATAAATCATCTCCACAAAGCAAGAAAGAAATTTTGAGAAAGGTTAGCTTTCATCTTGTCTTCGAACTACAAATTGTTGCGCATTCTTAGATGTAATTTAATTTTAAGGTTCTTGTTATAGAAATTGTTAAATTCTGTGATTGAGCTGGAGAAATTGAAACCAAAGGTGCAACAGAAGATCAATGAGTTTAACAGCAGGCGAGAATACCACCACCACAAACACAATGGGCTGGAAAAACGTCATTCAAATAATTTGATGGTTTCTCCAGTGAAAAAGCAAACTTTGGCTAGTTATGATCAAACAAAGGTAAAATTTTCCTGATAATTTTGCTTTGAAGGCTGTAGCTTATCAATGACAATCATTCCTCACAATTACATCTATTCTTTTTGTTGAATGCCTTTTGGCTATTTGTATGCTCCCCAACTCCCCTTTCAAAGAATTTTTTGTATCCATGTGCTGTTGTATGTGACCAGGCAATTGTACCAACTACCAGAGAGATTGCTTACCAAGGATCCAGGGGCCAGCAGTTTTCTAGCGTAAGGCCTGTGGAAGAAAATATGAGGAAACTGTAAGTATTGAACTTTTGGACTTCTCCTCCGTGTATGTTTTGCCTCCTGACGGTGAGCAGTACTGCATAAAAGTGTACCGTTTCTCTGCATGCATGAAGTTATGTGGAAGTTTTATAATCTGTTTAGTTACTTTCATTGTCATACTAGACTTTGCATATGAAAGTGGATACTGCTAGATGATTTTGTTTTGTTTGATAACCACCCTTTTGATTATGCTTGCTTTCTGTAGATCTCTAAGTCTCATACGTCCAAAGGAGGAAACTCTCTCCAGACATTCTATTCTAGGTCCCAATGGGTTGAATGGGCAGTGGCAACCACCTGCAAGTGATAAAGGGGTATGCTTAGAATTTATCTCTTTTTCAATTCTGTTCAAAGATCATTCTGAATGTCCCATCTGGATGTAGGTCAGATATCCAACCATCATAGATTTGTCTCCAGTTGAAATTCCAAGGTTATGGCCTATTTTAAGTTTCTGCAGTCTTTTTTATGTTGTTGGCCTTTCTAAATAATGGTACTTTATTTAAATAATTTATTCAAAAAAAGGGTTTGATTTGATGATTAGTGAAATGCTTCTCAAGTTATCAGTTGACTTAGTTCAGTTGGTTAAGCAGTGTTACATCACCCTTTCTCCCATTCCCTTACCCCCCTTCCACTTGATCATGTAAGGCCTACTTTGAGCCCATCTCCGGATCATAAAAGAAATGTTTTTGCCCATGATGCACCTTGAGCTTGTTTATCTATTTACTTTTTATATGAACTAAATCCATCCTGTTGGATTCTCTGCCAGCACAAACAGCCTTCGGCAACCCTTGGAAGATGGATCTCTGAGTGATAAAGATAATAGCATATCAGCACAACATAAATCGGATTTAGAATCACTGCTTACCCAGAGTGACAACTTCCAGGAAAAGCATGCTGATGAAGCTCCTTCTCTTATCTCTTTTGAAGCAACAGAAATCCCTACTCAAATAGAAGTTATCAGACAGCCTTCTCCTCCACCTGTACTTGCTGAAGTACAAGATTTGATTCCAGCAGTGTCACCTCATGTTATTGAGGAAGGATGTAAGACAGAAATTCCGACGTCAGATAGTATTGTTCGTGCTGAGTCTCCTCTGGAACTACACATTGTAAGAACTAATAACATTCTTTGACGCTTTCTTCTTGTTTTCCAATGCAATTGTAATAGGGAAGGTTATATGTTATCTAATTATGCTACTTAGACTAACTATCTTCCCATACTTATTTTTATTTATTCTTATATTTATGCCCTAATATAAATGTATGTTCCACTTTTAAACGCACGGAATTTATCACTCAGTAACCATAACCCGTGCTTGCCTTGTGGACCCACCCTAGTTTTTGGCCCTATCTCCCCGAATCTCTATTACCCGATTGTGGTTTCTAGCCACCACTGTTGCTGTCTTATGTCATGCTACATCTTTTACTTTAGTTCATTTTGGTGTTTAGGATTGTAGTTATATCTTGACACGGGTCAAAATATTGTCAATTTTATGGATGATTATTCTTTATGAAAGATCATTGTGAGTTGTTTTCTTTATCCTTTTTTTATATATACAATCAAGTCTCAATTTGGTGTTCCCTTTTACACTCTCTACGAAGTTTTAATGTCTATGAAATGGATCTCAACAATTTCAATATTTTATGTCTTCATATGATATTCTTCTTCAAACACCTTGTGCTCATACTCCTGAGCAATATGAGGCTGCTTAATGTAAAAACATACACCTAATCAAAACAATTTGGATGCTTTTTGTTTCATGGTAATGTTCCTCATCATTTTTTGCTATTCTTATGGCTTTTTATCTCATGATTGGGATGTTTTCCTCGATTCTTAGCAAAAATCCTTGCTATATATTATACATCGTAAGAGGTATCATTTTATTAAAGAGAAGATCTTGTTGGGAGAATCACCACTAGCTTTGTCAATTCAAATGATCAACTGGTGGATGTTTTCACCAAGTCCTCAATTAGCTCTTGATACATGGATTATATTCTTCAACATAAGGGGGAGTGTTAGAAAGATGTAATTATAATAATATTGTAAATAGGGTGGATTACATGTTATGTAATTATGTCAAGAGAAACTATACGTTCTTGTATTTATGACCCCTAATGTAAATATAAGCTGTGATGTAATTTAACACTGAATTCAGCACATGCCATTTTCTCTCTTTCTCAACACTTTTTTTAGGTACATTTCTGGGGAGGAATAACTTATGTTCAGTTGTAGTATATTCCCTATTTTCCTGACATTTGTTTCTATATGCAGTCAACTTCTATGATGAAGAGTTTTATGAAGCTAGCCAAGTCAAACACTGACAAAAATTTAGAGACTTGTGGTATTCTTGCAGGTTTGCTTGTAAGTGACTTTCACATACTTTTTGGGACTTTAAGCAACAAGCAAGGAGGATAGATCCAAGATTAGTTTGGGACCTATCAACTCCATATTATTTTCCATTTGCTTTGAAAGCTGTTCATTTACCATCTTAGAAACACATTAATCTATTGTTGGATTCCCAGCAACCAAAAAGAAATTTAAACTAGTGTTATAATTTCGTGTTATGTCCATAGCAACAACAATTTGTGGACTTTGTCTTTTAGTCATGCGTGTTTGGCCATGAAATTGCCACAGTACACAACATATTTTTCTATACTGGGTTTTGTAATATTTTCACCAATGTGATTGATTTTAACTTTGGTCTACCTGCTAGCTGAAATTGTTAGATATTTATTGATATTTTGCCTAATACATCTGATCTGCAGAAAAACAGAAAATTTTATATTACCGCTCTAATAATCCCAAAGCAGGAGGCAACGTCTAGTTCTGTAAGAAATATTCATCTCAATTCTTTTGAGTAATATCTTTTACAATTCTTTTGTTTTAAATTTGTTACATTTGGAGCAGTGCCAAGCTACAAATGAAGAGGAGATATTTGAAGTACAGGATAAGCAATCTCTTTTCCCCCTTGGGTGGATCCACGTGAGTTCAGTTTTCTATACATATTCATCGCATAATTTAATTTGCTTGACTTCCCATGTTGCAACACTGATATATATAATTCTGCATTGCCAGACACATCCCACACAATCTTGTTTCATGTCATCAATTGATGTACACACCCATTACTCGTATCAGGTGAGTTCAAGAGAGGTTTCGTAAATTTTAGTTGAGATTGTTATTTTGTTCGGCTTAGTCTTTGAAATATATTTATGCTATTTGCAATGGGGAAATGATAGAAAAAGAGAGATCTACAAATGGATATGGTTTTTATGCTACCCATATTAAATTTCCTGCAGAATTTTATACGTGAAGACTTGCAACTACTCATTCTAGATTCAGTTTTACATCTTTTGTATCAAACATATATTTGAGTATAAATGTATAATTTCTTATACAGTGAATAATTTACAATATACCTGAAAAATATGTTTCTAGCGCACCTTGTTTTGATATCGATCTCTTAGAAATTTGGTGATTTTGCTAAAATTTATTCTTCTATATGGTTTCTGTTAAACACGGGACTGTTTGTAGTGCTCTAGAAGCCTGTGTCTCACACACATTTGTTGTGCTTTTAATTACTAATCAAGCTGGGTACATTTTATTTTTCTGTTGTTTTCTTTATATTTTTTCTTTGTATCTTATGCAAATGCTTGTCTCTATAGGTTATGCTGCCAGAAGCTGTTGCAATAGTTATGGCACCAACAGACAGTTCAAGGTAACATCGTGTCTCAAAATGTCTGTCGTGATGAGGGAAAAGGGCAAAGAGAGCATATCCAATTAAAAATTAAGTTTGAGACTAAATTTGATATATAACTACCAAGCATAATGCCTTGGCAGTTAAGAGTAATCCTATTTGTACTAGGAAGTTTATCTTTTATCCATAAAAACTGCATGACTTGGCTTCACATCCTAGGATCTCTCATTGTTAAGTGATCTGCAATCTCATAGGGAGATGTTTATATAACTCAACTTTTGCATAATTCTAATTTTTTCTTTTCAATAGTTTGACCTAATCATTTGGTCTTACAGATGACACTCATTTAGGGAGTAGCCTCTCCATAAATAAATTAAAACCCTTAAGTTTGGTCCATATATGCCGCATTGGTATATATTGGTCCTTTGTTGTTACTATGTTTCTTAAGTTTTACTTGCATAAAATATAAGCTTTTTGTCCCTTTATAGGGCTATAGTTTTTTTTTTTTTTTTCATTAAGGGGTTGATTCCTAAATGAATGTCACCTACAGTGACCAAATGACTAGTTTAATCTTTCCAATAAAATCCTTATTCGGAAATAAGGCTCAAAGTTTCAAAGATGTTATGTACCTGATGATTCTTCTTGGCAACTTTTTCCGAAGTTCTTCTTGGTTTCCTTTCTTTTCCTCTTCACAGGACTTAAAGTCATACTATATACTCTATTCTCCTCGCTGGGGCCCTCTTTATACGTGGCCAAACCACCTTAATTGATTCTTTGTAGTATTTTCCTCCATTGGTGTTACACCAATCTCTTCATGTATATAATCAATTTGTATAATGACTTGTGTAATCAAGCATACGTTTTAACATTCTCATTTTTTCCACTCCTACATTTTTCTCGTCCTTTTAATGGCTATCACTCACTATCATAGCCTTTGAATTTGGTCGGTACTTTGTGATGATAAATAATTCTTAAAGCCCTTTTCCACTTTAGCTGCTAAGAAAAATATATAAAAAGATAAAAATGAAACAGTAATATGATGGCTTCCCTCTTGGCTGTGCTTCTCGTATGTCAGCTGTTTACTATTCTTGCCCCTACTAAAAGGAATTAGCTGGAATCTATTCAGATTTACATGTTAAAAAGGTACTGAATTTGGTGGCTGAAAGATTGTCTATTTTGAAATGACTCTTATTTATTTACATGTACAGAACCCATGGCATTTTTCGGTTGACAACCCCTGGTGGAATGTCGGTCATAAGACAATGCCAGCAACGTGGCTTTCATTCACATAATCAGCCTCCAGATGGTGGCCCCATTTACGATACATGCACAGATGTTTACATGAACCCAGATTTAAAATTTGATGTCATTGATCTTCGATGACAAGGAGTTTGTTTTTCTTGATATGTAAACTACAATAGCCATCTAATTGTTCATATTACCGTAACTTCACAAGATTTGTAGGTTTTACCATTGAACCAGTCCTGGACATCATAATGCATGTCATGTCTGCATGTGTCTGTAAAAAGATTGGACATATTCACCAACGGATGCCTGTGCCGTCATTATTTTGTTCTGTATTGCATTTAGGATATTTGTGACTGTTACCTCTCACACTGTATTATATCGGCATCAATCAAATGTACCTAGTCACTCTAATATATAGGGTGAATCAACTATAGAGCCTCAGCTTTCAAGTGCTGCGTCTGTTTGTGTGTAGTAGATTACATTCGCTTCTCTAGCAATATCAGATATTACACTTATTTTTTTCATATTAAATAATCTTAACTGAAAATAAAATATACTGAATAAGTTTTCAACACTCTCCTAGTAATTGCAAGATTTTATCTTCCATTTGTGTAGATCAAATTATTTGATAACTAATTGACAGTTGATTCTTGCACCTTCCTGATTTCTTTTCACACTTGTATAATTTCTTCTCACACTTATTATTATAGAATAACAAAAATAACATTTTAAAAATCTGTACATTTTCTAGAAAATACAATTTAGAATATATTAAATTCGGAAAAAGAAAAATATTTCAGAACAAAGGATCTAGAATGTGAAATCCAAAATTTAATTTGATGTATTTGGTAGTGTCTTTGTGTGGAAACATAAAACTTAGAAAAGGGTGTCCAAGGGGTCTTCACTTCTGTATCAGCTGCATCTAACTGCAATTTCCAAACTTGGTGACATCAACATCTACCAGTGGTTTAGAATTAGGTAGCAGTTCTGAATGAGGCAGCCATTATTAAGAACTACTACCTTAAATCTGTCTCCATTATTAAGCCTCAAAAGACTACTCTATCTATGTACTGATGTTTTAAATTGTGTAGAATTTCCAATGCAAAGGACTGCATTTATCATGAAGATCTTATAAATTGTTGGATCCAACTCTTGGTCTTGAGTAAAAAAATTATAACTGACATTGAAAGTATATTTTTTTTTCTAATTAAGAACTTAATAACATAGACAGAATAAAGAAGTATTGAAAATTTTATAGGAACAACACATTGAAAATTTAACATCAATAAGTTATTTGTATAAGAGATTATGATATTATCTTCCATCTAAAATTTTGATGTTACGTGTTAGTGGGCTATCAGATTGTGCTAACGAAGAGTGCTTGATTTGTGTTTCATTCCCACTCTCTCCATGTGTGTGACTGATAACGATATAGAAGATGCCAATTTAGTAGAACATATGAACAATTGAGGTATGCATATAGAAGATGAACACGCAAATACAAAGAAATCATATCATTGATATTGTGTTACAGAAAAATACACTACTGCAAGAGTGAATTAAGGAAACTATATAACGACAGAAAAAAGAAAGCTAACTGTCTTAACAGAACAACACTCTGTTAAGACTAAAACCAGCAAAACTTAAAACTAAGAGGACTTAAGCACAAAAGTCAAAATTTGAGTGCTTCCCATCTTTCACCTTCTTCATCTTACCACTTTCTTCTCCCCAACTGTTCCAATTCATTGTAATTTGAAAAACCATTCACCATTCAAAAACATGAATTTATTTATTTTTATGATAAACTTGACTAATATGATGAAATAGTAGCAGTGGAGCTTTTGATTTGTTGACAGATGAAGAGGCACATCAGCAGCAGCTATATAATTGGTGCAGTTGTGACATTTTACTTTCTCTTTGGGCCCACTCAAGCAATATCATTTATTAATCAAACGAAGATGAGTCACACTCAACTAGGGATATCAAAATACAGTGTACAAATTATTGAATACATTGTTATATGCAAATAGCATTTGTTTGGACGAACAAAGTGTACGTCATTTATGATTTTGGTTACATCTTTTCCTGCCCCAAACAAGGGCTTCTGTTATGACCAATTCAGGCTTCATAGATGCTCTGTGGGCTCCTTCAAACAGTTCCTAAGTGGGTTCCATGCAGGACCCAGAGATTACTCACATGCCTCAAAACCTCACTTCTCCTTTTATTCAATTGTTTCCAATTTTTACTCTTTTTGAAAAACAATTTATTATGAAAATGATTTCAGTAAAATTTGAATTTTGATATTAGAAGGAAGGTGTGAATATTTGCATTCGCAAGGATGAAAAGTCTGAAGATGGTGGTGTCATACAAGTAATGTTGGGTAGTAAAGAAACATTGAGTCAGTATCATCAATTAATTTGACTAAGTTTTTATAGCACATTGCTGCGTACCACCGTAACCACTTCTTTACAATATATTATATTTTAACAAGTCTTTTTATGTTTGGAAAATGGTGTGTAATGTAACTACATAAATGAATAACACTTCTTCTTCACCTTGCATTTTCCGGTGAAAATAAAATAAAGAGAAAGAAAATGAAATAAAGAAAAAGAAAGAGAAACAAAATGAAAACTGTAATTGTTTAAAGAAAAAAATATATGTTGACAGCTGTGGAAGAGAACAAAAGTGAAGAGTGAAAAAAAAATGATTTTGTGTATGATTTTGTATATTTAGAAAATAATTTGTAAAATATTTTTTTTAAAAAGAATTGGATAAATTTTAAGAATAATTATATTTGGCATTGATAATTTATTTATTATTATTTAATATTTTAATATTAAATTTTATTTATTTATTATTATTAGAGACACCCTTAACGTTGGCAGGTACAACGTGCTTTCATTTCGTCACCTTCATTTTTTTAATAACGCGATTATAGAAAAATCGACCTTTCAATTTTCAAAGATATTAAAGTAACCAAACTTCTTTTTCTCCTTTTCAATTTTCTCAGTCTACAGAAACTCTGATTTGACTATGCTTCGATTAATCGTGCATGTGTTACTCTTTTTTGTCATATAATGCTATAATTATTATTTTGTCTAACGATAACAGATAACATGATTAGCTTAGAGTGAAATTAACTTTGAATCTTACAAATAAAAAATTCAAATTCGACTCTTACTAATAAAACAAAAATTCAATCAACAAATATTGCTAAAAAAGACAAATTGCGATTCTTAATGGTTGGGTGAAGATTCTTTCTTCTTAATTAAAAATTAAGGAAACGTATTTAGTGTGTTATAAATTATGGGGAGATTAACCCATAAAGATTGCAATATGGTCCATCCACGTGTAATGTGATTATTCAAATGAGTATAAAAGAACAAGAGATAATTACACACCTAGAGCAACCTAATTTATAAATGTTCATTTGAGATTGGTTCATCTTCTAAATGATTTTTTTCAAACTTATAATAAATTGTGATTGTTTACACTTTATGTTTGTAGAAGAGACAACGTTCCTCCCACCTTAAAATTATATACAAAAAACATGACGGTGGAAAAGAATATGGGACTTGATCAATGGTTTGAGATAAGAACAACCAAAGTCTGCATCTTATATATGGAGCAAGTGTTGCTGGCTCCTATTTTGCAGACCAAAACTCCAAACATTATTCCTTCAATTCAGCAGAATTAGATCTTGGTTTCAGCCACATACCTTTAGCCTTCACTCTTTTACAATTTCAAAACTGTCACACACAACGTTTTCTCTTTTTTTAAGTCATTTTCTCTGTCTTCCTCTTTTGTTTCTATTAACCAACAATGATACACAAAAAAAATCCCTTGTGCCTCATTTTCAGAGAAGAACATTGAATCTCCTTTGATCTTCCAATTTTCACACAATATCTCTATCCCTTGAAAACAAAAATGCTCACGCACGCTCTTCCTTTTGTACACTGTATCTGGATGCCTTCTGTTTCCGTGTGCTTCTGACTTGTAAATCAAAAGTAACCCCATATTTTCAAATTCCAACCCTTATATCTCTCTCCCTTTCTTTTGCTTTTCATGTTTGAATTCTTCTCTTTTCCTTACTTTTCTCTCCTCACTCACTTTGGAAGTCCACCTTGGCTTTTGTTTTTGTTGTGTTTCACACTTCAACAACAAACAACAGTGTGATCATGTGTTCTGAAATAGTTCCACCTCGTTTTTCTTTTTCCCATGATGTCTCTGAGCTACCAAAGAAACAAGATGTGTCACGCAAAGACACCATGCTTCTGGGGTCAAATCATGACTTTGAGTTCAGCACTGGCAGAAGAAGCCTTGAGTTTGAATCTTCTTCAGCTGATGAACTTTTCTCTAATGGGGTGATACTTCCCGTTCAGATGCAACAAAAGAGAAACACTACTCGGAAACACACCCTTTATGGGGAAGCTCCGTACATGAGACTTCCTCCACTTCCATGTTCCCCTAAGAAAGAGAGCACTAGAGAAGTTTTAGCCGTGAATGCTGGTTGTTGTGATAAGAAAACTCGCTCCACTTCTTTCTGGGGGTTCAGTAGAAGCAAAAGTCTTAGTTGTGACACGAAGAAAAGCTTCATGTCTTATTCACCTCCTTTGTCAAGGAGCAATTCAACTGGTTCAGTGCCACTTCCAAAGAGAGTGAGTTCAAGCAGGCAGCATTCAGCTGCCAAGCCACTGACATCTTCAAGTTCTTCAACGTTAAATTTGTATCCTGTGCAAAGGTCTCGTTCTGGTAAGAGTTATGGTGGGTCTTATGCCAATGGTCTTTGGATTAGTCCTGTTTTGAACCTACCAACTCCTTGCATTTCTAAAGCAAGTAATAGTCTCTTTGGGTTGGGTTCTTTTTTACGTGTTGGGAGGGCCAAGAAAAGCAAAAAGTGATTTGTTCATATTAACTCATATAGTTATGCTTATTAGCATAAATGAAGTTGATTATATATATAAGCCAAGCTAATGATTTGGAGAGATAAAAAAATGTATGATGAGCATGCAGTTAAAAGGGTTACATGGGAGACAGCACAATAGGAATCTGTCCATCTTTAATCCTTTGTCTCATCTTGTTTTCTGTGATGGTTCATTTGCTATAATAAATGGAGGCTTTTGTGGCTAGTGCTTGCTCAGATTACCATTTGTTTATTTATCAGAAATGCTGTTTTGTTCAACTAACATTTTGTCTTTAATTGCAAAACACAAGACACAACATCAAGTTGTGGCAGTTTCATGACAAGCAAATTCTTGGTGAAACTTTTACTTTTGGAAAGTTTTGTTGTCAGAGTCTTCATTAGCTACTAACTCAGCTAATCATGGAACCATGCTTTAATTTGGAAACATGTTGAATCCTCCAAATTATGTGTTATTTACTAGACAACCTGCATTCGTGTCACATAAACTGTAAAATTCCTGTTACAGATGCTAGGATATGCTGCCAAACAGCTAAGACACTAGATTAGAGTTTCAACTTTTTTTCAATTAATATTGTTTCACAACAGTGATCAATAAGTTAGTTAAGGTGCAATGTATTGATATATTAAGTTAATCTTGTAAAGTCTAAATAAGGAATAAAATACTTTACTTCCTGTTATCTACATAAGTGAGAGAAGAATATTTAAATTTGTAGACTATATAAAAATATTTATAAGATCCCAAAATTTGTAATGATAATTTATATTAACTAAGTCATCGTTTTTCTAATGGAACTTCGTTTTCTCTTCCAACCAATGGGAGGAAGAGAACCAAATTTCTTAATTTAGTGTAATGGAGAACTTAATCATGCATTATATTTTTTTAATCTATTTTAGTTTGTCTTTTAATTGATCAAATTAATATTTGTTTATTAAGCTCGATCTTATCAATTCTTTAGCGATCTAATAAACTCATCATTAAATTAAACTACTCATATTAGTTTATAATAGTAATTATAAATGTTATAATATAATATGTAACTCACATTAATTAGTTAAGAATTATAAAATTTCTAATAATCTCTTAACTTTATACTTTTATATTCCACAATGTTTAAAGTGTCTAATCATATCTTAATTATAATTACACTTCTCTTAAACAATATACTCTCTCTTTCTAATAAAGGAGTAAGATATTATTGTAACTTTTCTTAGAGCTTAATGTGACTAAGTCATAATGATGTATTTTTTAAAAAATTCTTTTAATGAGAAGATTAACTCACTGTCAAACTTGATATAATAAGTATTATATCAAGTTACATAATATACAAAACCACTCTTATTTATACATTTATTTCTCCTTGAGAAAAAAATAGTATCTTTTAAGATTATAAATCACTTTTTTCTTTTCTAAATACTTCGTCGAAGTACAATAATTTTTTTTTTATGTAAAATCGTTTATGAGAGAATATATCTATAAATGTTCTTTATACAATATATCACACACAATGAATGTTTTACGAAAAAAAAAAAAAATTATTATCTATAAGTTGTTTAAGAGACAATCTTATGATCTAAAATGTAAAAGATTTACACAAAATATTGGACGCACCACAATAAATTTATGTAAAATCACTTAGAATTTTCTGTCCTTTTTATATGAGAAACTTTTATATATTAAATACAATCGTTGGAGCTTAAGCTTACATCTTAATGTATGTACTTATATCACTGTTTTGTCAAAATATAAGTTTACAAACTTAGAAAGTTACCAAAATAAACGTACAAACTTAAAAAAATTGTTTGTTTTATCAGAATCATCCTCAATGTTGATAATAAGTATATAACCAAGCAATGCAAAATCGAATATTATGATTTTCACGTATAAAAGTAATTGTATTCAATCAAATCATTTTTAAGTACAAATTTTATAGATCACCAAATATTTTCCATGAACACTAGCTTGGAACATATAAAAAAAAGCTAAAAGATTATTCACACAAGACAATAAAACGTAACAGGAATCATGTAGAAATTATAAAACGATGAGCCAGTAATGCTTTGTTATACACATGCACTATCAATGCAGTGATTCATTAAAAAGAACTTTATGCCTCATGCATGGGCTCTTTCTCAAAAACATAATTGATGTCATCATTTTATTAAAAATTTCAACTGGACCTTTTAATTCTTGATTTATTTATTCTTTTGCCTTCTTTATGTAAAACTTGGAATTCTGTTCTCAATAGTTAATTATCCAGCATAAGTGATCTTTTTAAAATACAACGTCGAATATGCGACGTATAGGCGCATTTGTTTTTTATTTTATACATAAATTAATTTTGATTCATTAGAAATTTTTCTCTAAATATTTATCAAGAAGCTCATTTAAACATATATAAATAGGTTATACTCCAAATTTTACTACCAAAACAAAATGGGACGTTTAAAGTTAGGTTTTCTGAATCGGGTCATTGGATCATGGATAGTTTATTCTTGCAAACTAATAAAATTACATAAATGAAAAAGAAAATGGACAGTGAAAAAGAAAGAGAAGAAAAGAAGAGTAGGATAAAGTTTGAGGGCTTTGAATTTGTTAGTATTATATACTTAAATAAACTTGCATGTTTTAAATTGATTTAGTTAGAATAAATAAAAATGATATGAAATAAACATCTTGCGCTATAGATTAGAATCCTGATGGACTTCAATGAAAATTATTTTTCTGATCACAAATTTGTATGTATTCATGTTTCTTTATTACAATTAGATGTGCTTAGTGTTTGTTTTTCTTTTTCTTTTTTTTTCTTTACCAAAGAATGTGTTGTGTCTACGTGGTGGTCTTCTCCACCAAATGAACTTCACGAAAAAAATAGAAAATTCCAGAAAGACATTGAAAGGACATCACTACAATTAATTGGATGGGATTGTGTCTTTTATCTTTACACGCATTAATGGTGATTGTGACCTATGCTATGTTCTTTGCTTGAAATTAGATTAGATTTTCTCCACCAATTATAACCCTAAAATCTTTGGCTCCAATATATTGCGCAATTCCCTTCAATAGGTTAAAAATGCTAAAAAGAAGATTGATAGAATTTTTTTATGATAGCTATATATTGAAATACACACATTGGAAATTTTTAACTTTAAGACATCTTAATATTTAAATTGATAAAATAATTTCTTATAGATAAGTTTAATGGCTTGATTTTTTTTTAAAAAAATAAGTAAATTAATTATATCAGTTATCTGAACATCTAACCAAGGAAGAAAAAATATTGACATGATGTGAAAATTTCAAAAGATATGAGAATAAGAAATATAATAACTAGGATTAGGATTATGTGACGAGGAGAATGTTTCACCCCTTTTCCTTACCCATATATTTCCCTTCTCAAGAATTAACAATATTTTTCTTAATCTGTGTTGGACTGTCACAAAAAAAAAAAAAAAAATTATTCTATATGAAAGAAAGTTTGAGTTTATATAATTAAGTATTTATTTTTTAGCTTTAAAGATGGAGAAGGAAAAGCAGAATCATATGTAATTTTAATTCTATTCAAAGTAAAACCATATCTCAAACTCATCGATCAACAAAATTTTAAAAATATATAACAGAAAATGAATGATACTGCTCAAATTCATATCCAAGAATATCTACATCTATTAGAATAGGTTATGGTACTATACCAGCCCTTTATCAGTTTTGGAGAATTTTGGGCTTTATAGCTTATGACCAAATAAAGAAAGAAAAAAAAAACGTAGGCTTTGTTTGTTCAGTTCTTGCTCATAAAAAACCGTCCCTGTCAGCTGTACCAATAGTCTAAAAGTAGTGCAAACTAAAAATGGTGTTAAAAATAAATACTTTATATGGCAGAGGAGTTACTTAAGATCTTTGTGACATGAAAGAGTGCTTCAGAATATAGCTCTGATTAGTAGCTAAACTTGAGCCACTAAATAAGAGTTAAAACAGTAATGAGACATATTGATGAATCTAATTACATTATCATTTTTCTCTTATTCCATTATCACTACTAGAAAGCACACCCTCAATGTCCAAGCCTCTTCTCTACTTGTTAATCACAATACCAATCTATGTAATGTATGAGTTTCCCATGCAAATGACAGCAGATAATTCCAAAAACTATCACATTCCTAATATATACATGCAACTTCAATTTGTATAATAGCTTCTGTGTTGACATGAGCCAGAGGATCAGAGACACTGAACAGGTTTAAGGTGTGAGAATCCTTAACTACTTACTACTATTTTCTCACATGCACACAAGGCTACCATTTCTTATGTGAAAAACTTTTGCTTCAGATATTGGTTGGGTTATTCTCCAGTAACAGATGCACTTAACAGTTAGAAATAAATTAGCCAGAGTCGAGAATAGAAGAAAAAGTAAAATATGCTTTCTTACTGTTCTTGAATGACAATAATTACAGCAGGTACACTGAATGAATTTCACACACTATACACCCTCTAAACAGCATATACAAATTTTACTTGTTCCCTTTTAGGGAAATTGATCTTGCCCCCAAAGGAAAGACTACCTCAGTTCACCTCAATAATGACCAAGACTCCATAGCTTTCCTAATAGGAATATCCAGCCATTGAAGATGCATTTTACTTGCTCTGAAGATGCATTTAATATGGTTAAAAACTAATATTTCTGGGTAAATTTCAATGCTAGAGAGTAGGATAAGATATCAGTAACAATAATGGAGAAGTTTCATGCATTCACTATTCATTTATCAGTCGACATTTATTGCAAGTCAACCAAATAAACCATATACTTTCAATCCATTTTTTAAAAATATAGATGAAAAAGAATCATTTTTCACCACACTATTTTTTTATCTGATAGCATAAATGTAGATTGATGTTTAAAGTCCCTGGTGCAACCCTTGCAAATTTAAATACGCCAACTTTGCTCTTCTTTATGTCATTACTAGTAAACCTTGAACCACAATTCCATAAACACTTTTTAGTACCACATTAACAGAGGACAATATTACATTCATAGATTCCAAGCAAAAAAATAATTGAGCAATTAAAACTGCTGCATCCAGTACATTATTCGGATTCTACCAAATTCATAAAATAAAAGTGAACCAAAGATTTTTAATCAGAAGCAGTGACAATATTAACATTTAGAATGTACAAACTGCCACATCTCGGATACCCAGATGCAGAATTCCATAATCTTCACTATTATTGAACCAAACCAAGTATTCGATTAACATGGTTGATTTGGCAATTACCATTATTTATATCACAAGGTGAAAAAGTTAGAAGTCAGGAAGCACCCCTAATTGGTCTCATTAGGGAACTTCAGGCACTTGGTAAGATTCTGCAGTAACCTCGGAGAGCCACAAACCAGGAAAAAGCGACTGCAAAAAAGAAACAAAACCAAGCCACAAATTAAACAAAATTACGAGAAAGAAAGCATGAATATATTTGATAATCAACGGGGTTGTGTTATTATTACATCCAAATTCTTCTGGACAATTCTGGGCCTCTTCTTGGGCCTCCTGGGAGGCCTGGTTCCGAGCATGGCCCAGAAATCGTGTTCCACCTCCTCCTTCGAGAGTGAAACGGAAAACTTAGTTTTTTCTTCAATCTTCGTCTTCTTCTTCTTCTTCATCTCTTGGGTGAGGGAATTGAGTTGGTTGGTGTGATGCGGTGCCTTGCAGGCGGCTCTTCGGGTTCGCAAATTCCAGGATTTGGAATTGGGTTCTTGGAAGATGGAAACTTTGAGGTTGTCGGCGGCGACTCTGAGATCGAGTATGAGCTTCCTGCGAACGGCGGCGATATCGTTAGGATCTTCGGCGACTTTGACACACCTGAGGAATCTCTGGTTACCCCATTTGAGACAGGGCATAGGGAAGTTGTGGAGAGGTTTGGATCTTTCCGGGTCCATAGCCATGATCGTGTTTCTCGTGCGCGATGATCAACTTCTCCTGTACCTCGTACTCTGTTTAACGAGTAGTTGTTGTCTCAGAATATTGGAGGCAGAGAAGGCAAATTAATATCAAACAAAAACAAAAACAAAACAATGGTGGTGGCGTTCCCTTCGAGTTGGAGTTGCCAAACTACAAGTTTTCTATTCCTAAGGTTGTTCTTTTTATAATTTCCTACCATTACTAACGGATATATATACTGATATATCAAAAATACTAATTAATTGATCATTGCTTTAGTTTTCCTTACATTGTTTTTTGGTAACTACCTTTTTATTATCATAACATTTTTTTTTATTGCGGTAACTGATTTTTATTGCTTTACAAAAATATACACACTCAAGTCCCATGAGATTATATTGATGAAAGATAATTTTTTAATCAAATGACACCATTTGAAAATTTATTCATCTCAGTGTCAAACTCCCTTGTTTTGTTTTACCATATCTCACTCTTTTTTTTTTCTCTCATTTATGTGAGAAGTGGAATCATGGGCATTTGAGTTCTCATGAGCTTTTGTTATATTTTTGTAAAGAACTGTTTAAAAGTCGAGTTTGAAAAACTCCACTTCTAAAGGGCCTTCTGTGCAATTTTTAAAATTGTTTTTGTTTATATTTTTTAATAATTAAAGCACAAATTACATAAAAAAAGATTGTTTGATCGATAAAGAAAATACCATATATAATGTGACACAATTACTTGAATAAAAGAAATTATTGTTGTTGAAGTTCTAGACATTTCTTTCTTGAATGACCAACAATTTAACAATAACTGCATGTATTTTGTGGGTCTTTTTTATAGATTCATATCATTGTGCGCGCAATCAAAGTGGATTTTGGGTAATTTTTATATATTTAGTGTTTTTAGATCATGACATCATCCACCATTATTATATTGTGACAAGTAATCTTCAGGGTCGAGTAACACGAACACGTCACTTTACACAAGTTTATAGTCAAAACCTTTTGGTTTTGACAATTAAATTTATTGACTTGGTGAGTAGTGAGTTTTGACACTGTGTTATTCATGGTCTTTGTAACTAATTTTCCATAATCATGTACTGGTAACTACATTATGTGTGTTTACTTCTCCCAACCCTGCGAATAGTTTAACTCAATTTATATTAATTATTAAACTGAATCGAACTATCACAAATTCTTGCGGTGACCTGTAATGGACGTGATGAACACGGGCACTTGGTGAAATATTTTCCTTAATAAATGTTTGTGTGCCAATAAATGAGGTTTTGTTGATTTACTTTTCATCTCCATTGATCTTGTAAGCTGGTTAGTAATTGTTTGTAGAAACTGCACACAGAAAACATTCAGCTATGTTAGAGATATATAAACCCTTTCATTGCAGTCCACCCCAGCAGAACATTTTACTGGATCTGTTCTTCAAAATGTTGAAAATTTAGGAAAACTAAAGGATGAATATTCTTGGCTGAACAATTCCATTCTTAGATCTGGCCTGCATAAGATGAATATTGAATCAGAAGAATTTTGTATTTCTGTATAGCTGTCATTAGGGAGACAACAAAACTACAAGAAACAAAAGAGGAAATATGCAATAGAGTTGTAGAGAGACAAAAAGCATAATTAAATGTCTACATATAATGCATTTCACTGTGTCTCTCATACGTGTAGTCTCTATACAACTACCGTTTTTAATTTTTTTTACAAATATTTTCAGCATAAAAATATGCTTTGAACAAGGAAGCAAAAAAAAAAAAAAAAAAAAAAAATTTCAATTTTTATTTTAAATTTTTTTTCAATTTTTAATATAAAAAATTAAAAAAAAAAAAAAAAAAAAATTATAATATAAAATTATATGGGAACATA
>Ga0123340_1000083_pt1 | contig 37824 bp, 26 predicted proteins | sample SirMexnodulemix_FD_89961 | JGI IMG/M metagenome (GOLD analysis project Ga0123340, IMG submission 89961) | Root nodule microbial communities of legume samples collected from Mexico - Siratro Mexico nodule mix | ecosystem: Host-associated > Plants > Roots > Nodule | place: Mexico: Nepantla...
AAATATATGTATTGACAATGATATAATATTTAAAAGTTAGATATTATTTAAGAAAAATTAAGTTTATAATTATAATATATTATTTTTAAAGTAAGGTGAAAAATTTTAGTGCCATCATGTTTATACTGTCTTATTTCTTGATCCTTCAAAAAATTAAGATATTACGAATCTGATTACAAGAACCCAATTAGTCTGGACAATAATTAATCAATAAATTTATGTGAAGTTTGTAGGAAAAAAAAAATAGAAACAACTGTTACCGAAAAAAATAATTCCAAACAAATAAATAAATAAATATTATCTCACTACTCCAGTAGTACGTGCCAGACAGACAATCTTTGGTCTTGTGAAAACCCCGTCAACTTTTAATCTCTGCATCTTTTGTCGTTTAATCTCTGCATCGTGTCGTTTAATCTCATCTCGCGTCATGTAACCGTATGACGTTGGGCGAGAGGCACAAAACCCCGTTTCGCCGACCAATTGCGTTCGTTCCAACCCAATACCCACGCTCGAGTGAATCTTTTTCGTTTTCAGGTATCGGAAACGAAGGAGAAGCGAAAAGAGAAACAAACGCAACAAGATTACACTTCTTCTTCTTTCGCAATCTCGAATTGCTTAAACAATGACAGAGGATAACAGCGTTAGGGTTTCTTCTTCCAACGAAACCTCCGTGTCCAACGATGCTTCGCAAACGCGGCGGAGGTAAAGCCTCCTTAGCGCCAATGCCTTAGTTTCTGTGTTTTGCGAATTATGTGAAATTCGTTTGGATTTTGTGCGGTATTGATTCTATCGTTTTGTTAGTCGTTCTGCTTTGTTTTTGTTTGGCTATTGCAATTGTGATTAGTTGTGTAGCGTAGTGTTTGAAATTTTAGAATTAGGGTCTCATCCGAGCTGAATACTGTGGTGTGATCTCAGGTAGGCAATAGTGGGATAAGAGTTTGTTGATGCATCGACATGTGATGGAAAATGCTAAACAAATTTTATTTTGTTGCATGTCTTTTGGGATTTCATTTTTGAGTGTTGTGGTTTTTGTTTAGAAAGAAAAGAAAGTGGGATCAACCAGCGGATTCGTTGATGCCAGTTGGTATGGCAGTCCCTGGAGCACTCCCTTTGAGTAATGCTGTTTCACTTGGAGGGATTGCATTTCCTGGCATGGTTCCGGTGATCTCCGGTGCCCTTTTGACAAATCCTCTAGCAGCTCCTGCTCAGGTTCAACAACACACTGCTGCAGCTGCTGTTGCCGCCCAAAAAATGAATCAAGTGAGTGTAGATTTCTAATCTCTTATGATGTTTATCATATTTGCTGGTGCCCTTTCTTGATGAAATTGCTGCATCAACATTTTTTTGTTTTGCTTTTGGAGAAGGGAGTTTGTAGTTGTTAAATGAAATTTCATCCTAGGATTTGTAATATGAGAATGATCAGAAGATATTTGAAGCTGCAATAAACATGATAAGGGGGATGAATTGTGCTCCACCAGTTCTTCAATTTGAAGGACCAAATCCTTGGCTCAATAAGAAGTAATATTGCTGCATACTATAATGAAAAGTTCAAGTATGCAGAAACAAATCTGTCACTTGTTGAATTTTCTGGTCACCCTCTATGTGATTACACTTGGAGTGATCTTCTCTAGTTAAGTCTCTTGGGAACGTGCTCCACAACATCTTGATATCGAAACTTTAGAAATTCTGGAAAATTGATTTTTCTGTTTGTCTATAACATGATTTGATAAATTTTGTTTCTCTCTGTATACCTTTTTAGGCTGGTTATATTTATGATGAAGTATATCTTCACATTATAAGAATTTTTTTTAGCCTTTAAACATTATAATGAAATTTGACTCGGTCAATGCTAATAGGTTTTCAGAATGTGTTTTGGTTGGGATGGAGTGAAATAGTGACCATACTTTGTCTTTGATATAATCAATAGACTGTGTCTGTGTTTATATTAACTTTTACCATTTCATTTCATATAATGTGATGGTCCGTGTTTTGAGACGTTAGTGTTCTGTGTATATATTGTTTCCTTCTAGTTTCCTCAGAATAAGAGTAATTGCTTAAGTGTAGATGAATGCTGTATAACCTGCCTAATTAATAACTCTGTGTCTATAAGATATTTTGCAGCATGCATTCTGAAGCCTCTTTTCCCCTGACTTTTTCATTTATTTATTTATTATGGATTTCTTTTGTATATTTCAAATAATATTCAAGTTTCTTGTCTATCTTAACTGTGAGATGAATGTTCTTGTAGCAAAAGATCCAAGATGAATTGATAATTGCTCGGGAAATTGTCATAAATGATGCAGAGTCTTCTGTTCGCTACAAATTGACAAAACGCCAGACACAAGAGGAGGTGACATATATAATCAATTTTACATTTTTAGCTCCAAACTCCTATTAATAAATCTTTAATGATTGATCTTCTTCTTCTTGCAGATCCAGAGGTGTACTGGTGCCATAGTTATAACTAGGTTTGTAGGTCATTTAAGGCATTTCTAAAATCATTTTAGTGTTTTATATTATGTGCTGCTTAATGTAACGTATATCGGAATTTTCCCACAGGGGAAAGTATCGGCCTCCTAATGCACCACTTGATGGAGAGAAGCCACTGTATCTTCACATCTCTGCAGGAGCTCATGTAAAAGCTGCTACTTGATTTCATATAAGCATGATTATCGAGTTAAATGATCAAATTTTTTCATTAATTTTTTTGTATTCCTTTGTTTTGATATGAAAGCAAACATTTATAACTTTATGAATTGGAATTGGAAAGATTTGAGAAGTCAAAAGCAAAATAATGTCTAATCAGAGCAATGAATGAAATGTCATATGAAAGGGATTGATGTGTTTGTAACTTTAAATGTTTTCTTATTCTTGAAAAGGGAACCACGTGCCTTGTTTGTATCTGCACTTTGTTTTGATGTTAACTAATGGTAGTGTTACACAAGAGTGAATTACATAAGTTAGTTTGCTTTTGGTGACATCAAATGTTATTGCAGATAAAAGAGACAGCAGAAAGGATTTTAGCTGTTGATCGTGCTGCTGCAATGATTGAAGAAATGCTCAAGCTAGGGCACAATTCGCAGTCAATTTCTTCCGCCTCACCTTCAGCTCTGGTTAATGGACCGAAGGTAGACATTCATTTATTACTAGCTTGTGTGCATAGTTCTGACGTGATGCATTAAGACTGAAATTTCTTACTGAATCAGGTGCTGACTACGTGTGTGTTTCTGGGCTTTGATGCTGATCCTTCATTGAACATTGTTGCTCGGATACGTGGACCAAATGTAAGCCCTTTACTACTCAATTGATTTGTCTAGTCACTCTTGGAGGTTAGGGTTCATGCATGACCTTATCTGGAAAATCCTTACAGAAATTTTATTAGATGCTTGCTAAAGCCTAGAAGTTTATTTGGTCTCGTTTGATACGTGATGTGACCACTTACTCATCTGGTGCTTTTGTTTTCATAATATTCTAGCGTTTCACTCACTAGGAGTACCTGTCTTTGTTCTCAACTTCTGTTTTAATGGTGTGAAAATACTGAGGTATTACTAGGAGTACTGATTTTCCATGAGTTGATTAGGCAAGATAATGTGGATGGACTGTTGTTGCACGCTATGGTTACTTATATCATTGTAATACTTGTTAGTTGCTGAAAGTAATGTTCAGAAAGATGAAAAATGGTTCGTCTGATCACTATAGAAGCACCTTTTTCAATTGAATATTTAACTTTAGTCCAATAGTCTGTCTGGTATGTAAGTTTGTGCACACACTCACAAGTCACAAGAACAATGGATGCTTGCCAAATTTCTACTAGTAAGAAACATAATTGCCAGGATAAAATATAGAAGCTGGACATTTTCTATTCACGCTTCAATATGTAAAATTGTATTTACCAAAAACAAATCTGGACCTATGCTAATAAGTAACCTTGACCTATAGAAATAGTTAGCTTGTGTAGGGTAATATTTTTTATCCTATGCCATCACTATATTTTTGTTTCCATTTGCTGGATATAATTCTTTAATGTTTTCTGAATTTTACATCGTGTACAATGAAGTCAAGATAATCTAATGTTTCAAGCTTTCTCTGACATCTCCATACGATTGGGAGAAATTGTTTTGGTGTTGGTGGTTTGGATTGAACGTGCAGGACCAGTATATAAATCACATTATGAATGAAACAGGAGCTACAGTTGTACTGAGAGGACATGGTTCAGGAAACAATGAATGCTTGAATGCAGAAGGTGCCTTCTCATTTCTGTGATCTCAACTTCTGAAGGGCATGGTATTTCATCATGGCTCATTTATTGATTATATATATTTTTCATTTAATTACTTCTCTGGTTGCAGATGGACAGCAGCCCCTGCATCTTTTGTTGTCCAGCAACAATGCGAAAAGCCTTGAAGATGCTAAGCTTTTGGCTGAAAATCTTTTGGATACCATCTGTACTGAGTGTGGTGCTTCAAGGTATTTAGTTTTATACTGTAATAGGGTATGGGATCTGTGGGCAAGAAGTTTCTCCTCCCAAGTGGAAATATCTGAAATTTTGTGTCCTCTTCAGATTTTAGTTTTGGCATGAAGAAACATAATTTTTTGGACACATCCCCAATTTCTTACATGTGATAGTTCATGTTACTTGACACATACCTTTTGATAATTCAAATTTATGGATTTTCAACGTGACAAGTTTAAAACACTTTTTTTCAACTTGGATTATTTTTAGTGAATTTTTTATAATGCACTTTAGTATCATTGAGGAAAAGAAGCTGTACTAAATAGTAAATTTCTCTCCATCAATCGATCCTGGAAAAACATGGATACACTTTTTAATTTACGGGACCTGTTCTCATTTAAAGCTGTACCATACAGATATCAATCAGAGGACTCAAATGCCTGACTGTGCACGTGGTGCCTGATGAGATGTTCTCACCTCTGTAGATGCCCTGCTTTAAGGAACTATCAGTAAAACAACAACAAATCCATATTCCACTAGGTGCTTAGTAATTTGACAAAAGAAAAATGATATTCATTAGGATGAGACAAGTGGAAATGAACACTCTAGGTTTTGTGTTAGTAAGAGGGTTACCCTAGAATTATGTTTCATGTTGATGACTAAGTGCTTATGCCCTCCATTCACTTCCATAACAGAAGCACATTTGGTTGCACACATTATTTTATGAATGTGTGTTCCCCTCCTGGCACTGTCTATTTCACCAACTTCGTCATTATCCAGTTGTCACAGTTTATTATTTTGTTTACAATTGCATACTTTCGGGTTTCAGGTGCAGTTCTTTATTAAGGGCTGTGTACTATAATTTGCCAATTTTAACTCACGAATGGCTGGATGGTTCAAATATGAAATTTAGATTGGTTTGCATCAAATTTAAATATAGTTTTAATTTCTGTGGAACTGAGATTGATTTTAAGAGGGAGGTGTTTGGGTGAGAAGTCTAGATCTGGTAAATCTGATTGTGGTAGTGGAGAAAATTCCTCTTCCTTCTACCGTTTCAATGCTTTTTAACTTGTGTTATTTGATTTGGTGCTGTGATATTGTGCTTTATGTTAGTTTTATATAAGTTTTAGGGAATAACTTGATTTAATTGTCATAGGGTTTCATCATGTAAGGTTTATACTGCTGTTCCACCTCCACAGCAGGTATACACTGCTGTTCCACCTCCCCAGCAGGTATATAGTGCCGTTCCACCACCTCAGCAGGTTTATGATGGCCTTTCATTGTCAAAGCAGATTCCTACAGTCATTTCACCCCCACAAGTTTATAGTGCTGTTCCACCCCCACAGAATTTGACTGGAGTTCAGAGCTCTGCAGTTGAGCTAGAGGCAGTTACCAGCCTAACCAATAGTTCTATGTCAACAACAGTGGTCTTGAAACCTGTCCCTCCAGCTTCCTTGGTTGGAGTGACTGGTGTCACCGCTTCCCACACTTTGGGGACTACACCACAACCTACAGGACATTTAAGCTCTGGGCATCAAGCAAACGTGATTGGTTATACTCCTCCCCCTTTAGTATCAGGTGGCACTAGCTATATTGGATATGGTGGAATATATCCTCAAGCTACCCCTTTGCAACAAGTTGCCCTTGCTTTGAGACACTCACCTCCTGTTGCTTCAACAGTTGATCCCACAACATTAGCATCAAATGGAGAGTCCAAGCCAACCTCTTTTGAACTTGAAAAGGAGAAGCGGCCACCCCAGAAACGGAAGTTTCAAGAATTACCAGTTGGTTCGAAAGGCACAGCAAAACCCAATCAGGTCATTGGATTGTCATTGATAAAATCTTTAAAAACATCATTGCATGCATTGAGGGAATTATTCAAATCCCTTCATTTAATTGTAGTTTCTAGTAAGCTTGCAAATGAATGAAGGGCTTGGTTTATGGAAATTTAGATTTATTTCTACCTTAAGCATCAGAGCTAGAATTACCTGCCATCAGAGTCGTAAACTAGGAGTACCATGAAGCAAGGAAAAAAACCGTTTTGTATTCCCAATGGGTAGAATAATTCTTAAGAATCTCAATTCACTTAATTTAACATATTTTGTAAACAAGACAACACCAGCTCAGAACTCCATTTTCTTTCAAAACCCCTTAGTTTAGTTTACACCAAGTCCTAACATTTATATCAAGGGATTCACATAATTTCATACAATATGCTGGTTCTTTTGATAAAAGATTATGTATCGACATGCTATTGGAAATCTTTACATTATTCGTTGAATTTTTTAGACGGTGGTTGTCCTCATGGAATTTTGTTTCCATAATGAGTGGAAAAGCCAGCTTATAAGATTCTAATTCAATAACTGAAATGATATTAAATTTCAAATGCTTTGGAAAGGTAGGTCACTTATATGTGGACAGGTTTGAGGTAAGGTTAATGCCTTCAAATTGACTGATATGATATAAATAAATCCCCCATGCTGCCGGATAGAAGTAATATTTTTTAGATTTTCCCTTTCACTATTATTCCTATCGCCATTCCCATTCTGCCTGTAGCACAGGGAATGATTCTTACACGTACATGATGCATACATTTTGCATGTTCACAGTTTTGTATCTTATACTTTTAGATGAACTTTTGCCATTTGACAGAAAAAATGAAATGAAATAAAATAAAGGTTTAATTACTTATTCGGTCTTTGTAGTTATAATTTACGAAATTTTTACCTTTTAGTTCCTATACATAAATAAATTCCACTTTAATCCCTTTTAGTTACTAAAAGGATTAAAAATGATGTGCAGGTAGGAACTAAAAGATTAAAATAAAATTGTGTATTTCTAAAATGAGATGTTTAATGTTTTGTTTGAGAGAGTGGAAAGAAATAGAGGTAGTGGAAGGGAAAGGAAGAGGAAGAGGTGACAAATGAGTGGAAATAGGGGTGATTTGGTTGGAAAGAAATAGGTGAGGAAGAGAATTAAAATGATTTTTTTTTATTGAAAAACAAGCATAATCGGTTATGTTGGCAGCATAATTGATCATGCGCTTTTACTTTTTAGCACAGTCCCTCTACTTTTTACAACATATTCGATTACTTGTCCCTATATTTTCAAACATGATCCTTCTATTCTTGACAAAAACATGTGGCCAAAAATATAAGGATTGTATTAAAAAATATTAGCACATAATCCATTATATGTTTCCAACATAACATAATTGATTATGTGTTTTTATTTTTAAGCACAATCCTTTTATAATTGTTAACACAATCGATTATGTTGTGTATCTTAACTTCTTTTGCAGTTTTCTTCTCATTCTTGTGCAGAAAGTTTCCGTTTTACTCAATTTGGATTTTTGAACTTTCCTCTCACTCAATCAAACCACCATAGTTCCTTTTTCTTTCCTAAGTACCCCAATCCCCATCTTTATTCTCGTCCAAACTCTGCATAAAAGACATTTTTTGCAAATGTAGGGACCAAACAAGTAATTAAACCTATATTAAATTACTTGTGGATGCATATCAGGAACAGAGAGCCATGTTATGGTATTTTTTTCCCTTTGAACTACATATACAGCTTTCTGCTGATATCATACCCTCTAGAACTTAATTCTTCATTTCTTACTTTAGCAAAGAAATCAGAAAAATATTAGTGCAGAACTTTTTCTCAAATACTGTTCATATTTAAACATGTTATTTTGTGCTGACTTTTATGCTTAATATTCCAGGTATTTTCTCTGACCTTCTATGAAGCTAAAAACCTGACACTGGACCTGTCTGTTGGGCCATTGGTTTGTATGTTTGACAGGGTTTTCAATTTTGGAGGGGTAGGAGCGTGCTTGTGTGTTCACAGCATACGTCCTTTCTAATCCAAGATGTTATTGTGACTTTTTCCTTCATTGGTAAAATTGCTGCAAAAGATGTGGCGTGCTTTTTGGTCATGCCCTCATCTAGTCCTACATACATGGACTGTCAATTTCCTGAAGGGGGAAGGGTTTACCATACCCGCGCCAATTTGATGCAACCTTTTAAAGGGAAGAAGACAAGTTGAGATAGGAGAAAATATAAAACTAGAGAAGGAGATACCATAGCTAGGTATAATAAGAAAAGGAATATATTAGAGTAGATTAAAATTATGGGCAAAGTAAATTAAAATATAAAAGCTCTTTCCCTTAGTTAATCATAACACTTTTAGAACATCACGCCACCGTTGCTCACTAAAATACGCCGTTCATTGTGCAATCATTTTTATGTTAAATATTTGACATCAATGCTACATTTGGTAATGGCTCAATTAGTTTGCAGTTCAATGTCTTAATTTGACTTTGAAGTTTGGCGAGTTGGAACAATTAGTGAAGTACCTGATTCAAAAGGTTGTGTTTGGTTTTTTGTTTTCTCCACTCTATCTTGATTGCAGGGTTTGCAACCTCTAAAACCTAATGAACAACGTGATGGCCTTGTGAGGAATATATCAACCATGCCTGCCCCTAAGAAGTTGGTCCAGCCATCATCCAACGGAATGCCAGTACCTTTACCGAGAACGATGCCCCCACCACCACCACCACCTAAATTTTCTGATCCATCTGAAGTTAAAGTACAAGACAAGAACAAGAATTTGCTTAAGACAAAATCTGATGGAGTTCCTGGTTAGAATCAACCGTGCTTTTACTATATTTGGGTCATTACTTCTTTGAAGCTTCATTTTCTCTCTTTGAAACAAAGTTTTTGTTCTGTCCCTGAAATTTTACTTTACAATGTCATCTTTTTGTTAGCCATCTTTAGACTGTTTTTATGTAACATTTACGTATTTCAGATACTTTGGTCAAGCTAATGGAATACGGAGAGGAGGATGACGATGATCTAGATGATTCTAGAGAGGAATCACATCCTAATGGCGGCCGAGTAATTGGGGTTCAAAAGCCTTTCTGGGCATTATGAGCTACAAAGTGCATGTTAGACATAAGATGTGTAAATATTAATTGTCTGGATTGGGACTAGTTCTTGCTGGTCTTGTTCCAGGTGGAAAAGAAGGCCTTGGCTTGATTTTTGGAGCGGAATAGTTGGCTGTTGAGTAGAATTTAAAAGGTTGTAATCTCTCATCCTCATGCTTCGTGAGAGCAAAGTGTATGTTGTAATTTTTTGTCCCTGTTCGAGTATGCATGTACACTGGTAGTCTCTTTAATTGTTTGGTCTGGCACTTAAGTAATGATGCAGTGGTAAGGAACAGCTTCTTACTCACCCCAAATTTTCTAGTTAGAACCCATTGATTATTCATCCTTGACTGATAATGAAACTGTGCTTACCAGGCTTGATTGAACATGCAATTGAAAAGGCCTTTTTTTCCATGGGTTGCCATTTTCGTACAGATCAGGGCCTTTTTCTTTATGATGTGTTATAGTTATACTGTAATTATTGAAATGCCACGTTTTATTTATTTATTTTGGGTCAGTGATTTTAAAACCAAACTTGTATTAGCTGTAGATATAAATTGAATAAAATCCTGTGTATATCCAAGTAATCAAAACTTGTTCATTTTCAAACCAATTCAAACTCTTGAAGTCAGTTTTAATGGATTGAATTCACGTCTAAGTCCATTTTCTTTAGGTCGTTGGTAATGCTGGTTGACTTGCATAATGTTTACAGGTTAATGGATTTGGTATATCTTGCATAATATTTTGCATGAAAGTGAGTTTGTGAGTCTGTGGACTGGTTCCATAAATTAAAAAGAAATTTAAAAAATTAGAATTTTTTTATTTCAAATTTAAATATCTTATAAAATCAAAAGGTTACTAAGAATTGTAAAAGAGAAAAATAAAAAAAAAATCTAGAAAGTTTTTCTGTTAGTTTTTAATTCTAAATTTAAGTATCTTATTAAAAACAAAATTTGATTTATTATTTACTACAAATAAAAATATTATGAAAAAATATATAATAAATGAGAAAATAAATGTAGAGATGTACTTATAAAATAATGAATCTAAATATTTAATTATATTCAATACATAAACTGTATTATACAATACGAGATTAAAAGTAAATTAATGCGATTTATAGGATAAGGTAGGTTGCAAGTTGTGGGATGAGCTTATGAATGAAAAGCGTAAATCTCTAGTTCTTCCACAGTTTTTTACAGTAGGTTGCGAGTTGATTCATATTTCATTCCTAATTTTCAGGATTATAAGCAAATTTAATTTATCTAAAAAAATCTAAAATCAATGTTAATCTTAAGATATTCTCTGCTAAAGTATGTTGAGATATACTTTTTGTAAGGTGTTATCTTTGTCTAGACATTGTTAACTTGGACCTAGCCATGTCATTGTCAATGACACCATTTGAGACATTACCTCAATTTTAGTTGGGATATTTTTCACAAGTTCCAATCTAAACCTCTTTAAATTTGGCTTTGCTTAAATCTTAGTTGGAAATTCTTTAGCTCAATCTTAGGACATTTTTTTGTCTTAGGTCGTTTCACTCGAGACATCTTTAAGTCAAATTTAATCTTTCGATGCATTTCAGTTAGGACATCTTCACTTTAATCTTAACTCGAATATCTTAAACTAGTTAAAATATTAATACTGTGACTTCGACTAAAATATTAACACTCTGATCTTGACTAAATACCTTCGGTTTAACTTTATCCATGACATCTTTGACTCCATTTTTTCAAACTGCTTATGGTTTGATACAAATTTTAAGATTGGTTTATAATTTAAAACCAAAAATGGATTTGATAAAAAAATCTTGCTTTAAAACCAAATTCAAATACTTCCAAAAAAATCTAAACTACTTTTGCCTAATTAAATGAATATGAATATGAAATATAATTCATCTAATTGAACTTTCAAAAATCAGGAGCACACAATTCCCAGTTCCTGGTTTGTCATTCTACACGTGCCAGTGGTACGAATCTGTCGGTTGTATTAATTTGACATATATGGACACGAAACTAGAAGTTGGAGTACAAAAATTGGTAGCGATAAGCAATTGAATTAAATTTCCACTAATGCCAACAGATGCACCTAAGAAGCCATTTCCCATTGAACAATAAATTTAAAAATGGATTTGGATGAACAATTTGAAAAGGTAAAGAAACGACGTAAATAGATGTCCTTCAAATGTAGGATTACTTTGCATCCCTGTGTTTTCCTGGAATAGACTGTTGTTGTCTTAACTTCAGCTTTCCATTCTAAGGCATATGATTTCATATTATGAACTATATAATTTTGTATATTCGTTCATCATTCCAGATACTGAATGTAGATGAAAAAAAAAATTATTCTAAATGAAGTCCAACTCCTACAAATATCTTATTTTATCAGTCCTTGAGCTGACAAACTATCATGTTCAAACCAAACAATGAACTGCTGAAAATCAAGAAGTGAAACAAGAAATTGGAGGACATTTGTTTATCAACAAGCACAGGCTACTTGCTCTAGGCAAGGTGAAAATTCTCACCCGGAATCAGTTTCATCGCTGTTGCTCCCTCACATTCTCTTCAATTGGCTCATTGAATTCATCATTGTCTGCTGCGCCTGTTCCTTCATTTTGGTTGCTTCCGAATTCACCACCAGCTGAGCCAAGATCTCCACTAGAATTTCCACCGAATTGGTAGTTACTAGCATCAGCACCACCAGTGTAACTAGTTTCAGCAGTGCCACCGCCATAGCTGCCTGTAACACCATAACCACCACTTCCATAGCTTCCACCCCTGTTGTCATTACTTCCATAACTATCATTACCATAGCCACCTCTACCGCTGCCATATCCACCTCCACCATAGCCACCGCCACCACCATAGCCGCCACCGCCACCACCATAGCCACCACCACCACCGTAGCCGCCACTGCCACCACCTCCAAACCCTGGCCGTGACCTTTCTGTAGCATAGTTCACCCGAACTCTCCGACCATGAAGATCCTGTAACACAACTATTAGAGATACCAAAGAAACATTGCCAATCTTATAATGTTGGCACACATCAGCATGGTTAATCTACTGAAACTACCAGTAAATTTGCTTGGTTTCTCAAATATTCTTACTTTTGAACTGCCTCCAGGAATACATAAAACATGTAATAGAAATTATTTAAAGCATTCTTGGTAACAATACTATCATGTAGGTAACATCAGGCCACTTTCATGATCTAGAGATAGAGAAGCTACGCGAATCTGAACTCTCAAGCCGTCACTTGTAAATGCAACAAAACTTATATCTTTGAGTTCAGTTTGTCTGCCTTAACTTGCCACAGACAATCAATTGCTTTATGCAGGTATGCATACTAGGTTTTTCACTACTTCATAAATAATATCAAGACAACTTTATAATTACTTCATATATACAACATAATTATATAACAACATGCTTCCAATGTGAAATGTCATGAATGTGATTTTTAGCACGGACAAACAAATAATACCTGACCATCCAAGGCCTGAATGGCAGCAGATGCATCCTCACTTGCTGCAAAGGTTACGAAGGCAAAACCTCTGGACCTGCCAGTTTCACGATCCATAATAACCTTGGCTGGAAGAATATCCAAAAAAAACAGTTTCAGGGCTAATATCAATAAGCATCATATCATGAAACATGTTTGTTTGGCAAGACTTTTTTAACGCCTGTTACATAAACATTTGATTGTTACTCGCCAGTTTGTCACACAACACAATGCAGATGGTGGCTTTCAAACCACTCTATCATCACTAGCAACTACAATTGTGAAATTCATTCTAAGAAAAGAGAGTAACAGACTAAAGTATGTCCACTATGTATACTCATGTCTGTCACGGATTCTTCGGAACACTGAAAAAAGTGTTTACAATTGACTTTTTCTATTATAAGTATGATATTTATTCCCTCTGCCTGAAATAATGACAAACTAGTAGACTGTGAATGTCAGAAAAATACCATCAAGTACTTCTCCATAGCGAGCAAAAGCCTCCCGCAGGCTCATATCATCAGTGCTGTACGAAATACCTGCAATGAAAATTGAAACACTGTAGCTATGTTCCGTTCAGAAAATATACATCATGCTTAGCTAAAGTACCTCCGACAAAAAGCTTTGCAGATGACATGGATCTAATTGCTTGGAAAAGTGAGGGGGTAGATGCAGAAAAATCTTGATTCATGTGCTTGACAGCAGAACTCTTGAGTAGATTTCCAATTTTATTTAAGAACGCCATGGCTCAAACCTACAAAAGTATCACAAGCAAATATACTTATACAGTATGTTAATTGATCAATATAACTTATGCTCATCGGCACACAAAAGTTCCAAACCCCAGGTCACATTCTTTCATATAAGAAATAATCATCAATGCAGTTGCAATGTATTTTCTCATCAGCCACAGCTCAAAAATTAAAAGTTACCACCAAAGGTTGTGGACATGTGGTTGAACTCCACACTCCACAGCATCAAGTCTGTGGCGTGCCTTGTTCAATCCACTCCGTAGACAGACTTGAGATCGGATCCGGAAAACGGCGTATCCCACTTAACAATGATCTCATAGTAGTTATGGATTCGTGAATGAATGCCTTCAGTATCATTTTTAGAAGCAATTCATTCTCAGTTAAAATTACAAACATATAATAGCCTTTCGCACCCAAAAATTTGTCATACTAGAAAGAAACTGCATCAGCAAGAACTCTGATGTATGCTGAATACATGTACATATACGCAATAGGAATGTCACAAACTTCTGAGTAAAAAAGCCCACGAGCCAAATTACAAATAAAAAAAAGTGAGAATACCCACTTGTGTTCTAAACAAAAGGAAGACATGCGGATCGTAAAAAAATTAAATCTTGCTGAGTGTAAGACATAACCAAGGAGAAAAATAAGAAACTGCTACGAATCCAACAACAAGGGGATGCGGGGGGAAACGAAACCAACAAGTAATCGAAGAACAAAGTAATATATTGATAGACATAGGAGAAATGGGTCGAAAAAAAGTTGTGAACTTTAGATCTTACCAGTGTGGTGGTTCTGTTCTCTCCTTCTGAGGTGTGTGAAGCTGTCTAAACCTAAAACCCTTGAATCTGCAGACCTAAATAGGGTTTTGGCTCTGCAACTTGACACGTGGCGACTCTAGCATAAGTAACAATAAACCACTGTTCTAAAACCCTTTCCCCCAACTTACCCTTCCAGAAACTGGATTAATAATTACAAATCATATGACTTTTTAAATATCTGCTACAGAGTTTAACAATCTTATCACATAAAATAATTACATTTAGATGTAATGTAAGAAAAACACTATTAATATATTTAAATTAAAATTTCAATACGCAAATAACAGTTTATTTTTGAAGTATATAAAGTAAAAACAAATTTTCGTGTTAAAAAATAGAATATACATATAATCTAATATTATTTTATATTTCTATATAATTATTGATATAAATTTTTTAAGTTCTGTTATAACTAAACAATATTCATGTAAAAAAAATAATTAAGACTAGCGGTGAACAAATTATAACAAAAGATCACAATTCCTTATTATGAAAAAAAAAATTATGATATAAGAATCATTAATTATTAAATACAAGTATACAAATGTGATTCTAATTTCAAATATGATCATTATGAAATTAACTAAAGTTTTGTTTTCTTTTAAACAAAATATTAATATTTAAAAAGAAAAAGTACCCAGATAATCTCATTTCACAGTATGAGGTTGTTAATTACAATCAAAAGGTTTCTTACCTCTAATGTTAAAGAGGCTTTTTCTTAAGAGACAAAACAAATTTCATTTAAGGAACAATTCTAAAGATAGGGACTTTCACTTGGGATGAATCTTATTCCCAACTGTAAGCATATTATCTAAAAATCTTATATAGAAAAATAACATAACATATCAATTATAATTGTAAGCAACTATGTCATGCAAAGCTCTAATTAATTAATTATTATTATCTTCATTTGATTATATTCACCACATGAGAGACACCTAGAAACTTCATATTTAAAAATAATCTCATTTCGATGTAGTTAGATAAAACACATTGCTACCAGCCAAAGAATTATCCATACTTGTGATTGTTTCTTCTCCGGAACCAACTCATGGTGTTGCTTTAAGTGACTCAATATTTTGAGCAACACTTGCTGAAACTCGACACACTTATAATAATAGGTTTCACATACCCTTTAAGCAAAATATCGCAATGTAGTAACAAGTGTTTTGTTGTTATTTTTTTACCTCTCGGCCACATAAGACAAAACAAATTCATATTTCCACCTCCTATGTTCCTCCTCTGAAGAGATACCCTCATCTGAACACTAGCCATGTGATTCATGTAAAAATTTTTTGATGATATGTTGCATTTCCACATAAAAATTAAGAAATTAAGGTCTTGATCCTATTGGAAATATTCAAACCAGCTCAATTAATGTTCAATTAAGATTAATCATTTCAAATATATATGTATCTCAACCTTAACTTGTATAATTTGGTAAATTTCAACTTTGTTATATCAGTTCTATGATTAATTTAGAAAATATTTACTTTTTCATTCTAATTCTTTACTTATTGTTATTAAAGTTATTAAATCATGTTCTTACCTGATTTTAGATGGAGTGTGTTCGTACTAGTAGAATCGGTGACCGAGTTACTGATGTTGAACCCAATTAGAATTCAACTATAAATAATCCTTAGACTTTTAGTCAGGAAGAATATAAGAACCTTTTAAGAGATAAAAAAGTAAAATTATTGTCAAAAAAAAGATGGTACTAGAAAATTCTAACTATGTTTATAGACCTTATCATTAAAAGAGAACATTTTCTCATAATCATCTTAAGATTTGGAAGAATCACGAATTACCATAATAAAATATCAATGATATCCATTAGTATAAGTTATAATAAGACATTAATTAGCAATTGTTGATTGGGTGAGCCACTAATATATTGGAATGCATCTGGCCTTTTTTTTCAAGAAGGTACACATCTTATATACTTTTTTTTTATACACATTAATTTTTTTATTTCTAAATTTAAATTACCAATCTCGGATCAATTAATATTTGGATTCCGATGAAGTTGACTTCACTTCTGAAAGACACCTATTCGATAAAAACCATAGGTATGATTCACGGTGAAACCATTCCATGTGAGAGGGACCAACTTTAACCCCTATGTTACTTAATGCTTTTAATTTACTACAACAATAGGCGAATTGATATATAAAATATTTGTATAAATAGTAGAAAAAACTCTAGCGACCGTGAAAATCCGGTCCTAAAAGTTCAAATCCAATTAAGTTATGTTGGTTTGAGTTTGAGATTCGATGAAGAGACAATAAAAACAATACAGTTCAATTATATTTTATTAGATTGAAATTTTAAATTAGATCAAATTCAAGCAAATGCGAACACTAAATGTTAATTCACCTTTGCTTGTCTATTAAGTTTATTTTAAGCTTGACTTGTCCCAATTTCAATCCCCAATAAATCTATTCAACATAGAAGCTCCTAAAAATCAGTGATGTATCATTTTGACCTGTTACAAGTGAAATTCATTACACGAGAATAGAGACTGCTAAATTGTAGATGTTGAAGTTTCTTTTGACTCATTCCATGCCAACAACATTTCCCTAGAGTTAGGACAACTTCTGACCTAATCAGTGACACTAATGAAAATGTCCACTATCTGTGAAGAATACTATTCATTGTTGCTACTTAGTGATATAGAATTAACTCATTGAATTTGAAGATTGGTTTGGACTGCTTGATGAAGTGATCCAACGAAGGATACCACGGACATTATTTTTTTAAGCATTAGAAATTGTTGAAAATTCAATGCAAAACAACCATATTAATTGCTCCATGTGTTTCATTTCTTAGTCATTTCACCTTAGGTCTTTGCCTATAAAGTTTTATTTTGTTTTGGTTGAATTGATCACATCCTTATTATGGTCCCAATTACACTTATTATTTTCGTACCTTTTCTTTTTAATTTTTCTGTTGAGCTGATGAATTGTGTAAATCTTTGGTTTCTGGTGATTTAGTAGTAGTAACCCTTACAATACTCAGATTCTTTCATTTGCATCTGCTATTATTTTTGGAACAACTTTTATTCATTTGTTTAAATATACAAAGTAATTTAATTACTATTTTTAACTAATTGAAGTTTTTGAATTCAAATAATTTTTTCTTTCTCCTCAACATGATCTATTAAATGAATAAGCTGATTGAGTTATCTTAACATTAGTTTACTTACACCTTTTTTTTTTGCACAATAATTGTACACCTAAAAAAATATATAACTGTAAAGAATAGGAATTTTCCACTTAGAAATTACAAGAACAGTTATTTTTTTCTTAATCGGTGGCCATAAATTTGCCGACTGAGAATGTCAAGATTCAGCCACATATAAGGATCATGGATGGAAATGTAGGAACTATTAAGAATTTCTTGAAGCTTTAAAAAATAATTTGAATCGTAGCTCAGATCACAAAACATTCAATGTCTACGTAATGCATATTTTTCAAAAAAGGGATTCCAGAGCATAGTTTTTGGTCAAAGGGCGAGGATATTTCGTTACTCAAAAGAACAACTACATTTCTAATCTTCAAACAATAAAATAAGGCCAGCAAATGAGACCCTTTAACATTTTTCATTTGTTCATGCTCATTCAAAAGCACCTTTTTGTTTGAACATTTTCCACAAAAGAAAGATTAGTTGTTGCTTGAGGCAAGACCTTGGTGCATTAATTTATTCCCTTTAAGTTTTGGGGGGCATGAGGGTGGCCAAGGGACTTATTATCTTCATGATTCACATGGCATGATAAAAAAAGAGTTAGGTCCAGATTCAATTTTCCATTTATAATATTGACCAATGATGTGACCGTTGGCCATTTGCATTCAGGACCTATGAACATTTCAAGTTGCTCAAGTAAGTGTCTCTTTCAGTTAATAGAGTTACACTTCCAGGGGAAAAGGCCAAATGCTCTTCACCAATTTCTTAACTACCAGTGTTTGACTTTTCTTCTTAAAAGTAAAAGTCCATCTAATTAGTTTTATGCAAAATTTCTCACTTTGGAATACATTAAAGAATATTGCTTTAATTGTTAAGATTTTTTTCCCTAGAACTGTGTCTGATTCATCTCCTTGAGAAGAAAGTCTCAATATCTTACACTTGAAAATGAGGGCACTGCAATTAGTAACTAATATATTTGCAGGCCGTTTGGTGAATGCATCTGGCATGAAAATTTCAAGTTGACTTCAAATGTCTTAATTCCATATGATTCCATCAGCTTCAGGTCAAATTTATAATATATTTTTTTCCTTTCTAAGAGCCTTTTCAAATACTATTCCTAGATTTTGACCACAATAGATTTCCTTGATGACCATTCACTGGAGTCAAAATGCTTACCGGTTATTGGACTTGGTTTATGGTCTTGTATTCCTCAATAAATACAACTTAAAATTCTATGCAGGTTATAACCGTGTTAAGGTGTGGGGGAATTTAATTACAAGAGAATTTGAATATTACAGAACCATGTTGTTCATTATGGCCAGTTATTACAACATCCTTTTAAGATTTTATGCATATACATAAACTTCAAGAGAAAGAAAACATAATACGGTATTACTCTATTTTGGAATGAAATCAAATTTAAGTAAATCAAAAGAATAATACATTGCAAAATGGCAGCATTACTCTGAAACTCTTACAATCATTAAATATAATACAGACTAAGTGGGACAATAAGGTTTTGACATGGACCCCCTAACCTGTTTATGAACACATACAAGCCTGCAAAGAGAACAGGATTATTCTTGCATATCAGCTATCACTACCTTCTGTGAGGATTTTGCAACCACTTTTGAGATCCTTCAAAGAAATCCAAAAGGTAGTTTTCTAAATCATCAGCAGTGTACTTGATGATTTTGTCACTTATGTGACTGTTATGCCTTCCAACAAAAGTTCTATAAGCTTGGATCACTTTGAGAGATATAGAAATCCGTAAATCTTCACGAAGCTGAATATCTGGGATAAGCCAAGCTGTTTGGACCCTGTAAACATCCTCAAAGGCAAGGTAGAAGCTTCGTAGCCTCTCTTTGAGAAGACTTTTTGAGACCGAATTTGTACCCGGAACAAGAATTGCTTCATCCTTAAGTAAGAAAAGAACGGAACTCCAACTAGCCCTCTCATATTTCATTGCATGCTGCTGAAACTTCCAATTGCGCTTTCGTATCCATTCATCTCCAAATACGAGCCTGAGTTCAGACCCCTTCACCTTTTCAGCCATATAATGTAGGTTGTTCATCAAGAACAAGTGCTGCAAGGAGATTTCTCTGTATAACTTAGACTTCTCCTCAAGGTTGCTTTCCAAGATTGATGCTATTGATCGGAAGTGAAGGGCCATTGAGGAAACTCTACACGGAGATCCCTGGCTTCTGCTATCTTCTTCTGTACCAGGGCTCATGTCAGGTGACAGTGAAATGGATTCCTCTTCTTCCTGGTCCTTCAGAAGTAGATTGAGTATGTCACTGTAGTCTGTAAGAGTTCTGAGATAATTCATAACATATTTGGTTAAAGGGTGTATCCCACCACCTACAAAAGGGGTTGATGATGCATTTGTTGCAATGGCATTTTCAAATTCAAAAAATGTTGCCCTCACACAATCGCCTAATCTCTTCAGAACTTCATGGCATTCAATTTTAACCGAGGAACCAACCTCATCTGAATACAAAGCATCAATGTCTGGCATAAGGTCTTGCAGAACCTCATACATGTCAAGAACACGGAACAGTTTCTCAGGTTGGTGAGGGCCAATGGACATGGCTTCACCGAAATTCAGAAGCTGCAATATCGAAGCCTTAGATGCATCAACAAAACAAGCTAGGCTAACAGGCTCACCCTCCCCAAAAATCTGGTCACTGAGCCACCTCTCACTTGCAAGATACACCCTGACAAAGATTTTCACAGCCCAAATCCATCTTTTGATTTTGGAATTCAAAGTACCCCACTCCATTTTCAAGACGTCCTCGATGCTGAGCCTTTCCATTTCAAGAATGAAGAGGCACTCATCTAGGGCATCCCTCCGCACAATGATATAAGCATTGGAACATTCTTGGCAATAATTTGAAGCAAAAAGTAAGTTTGCAATACACCTGAGATCAGGGATCACGGCTGGATGAACCAAATCAATGATATGCTCCTCAGAGGCTCTGCTGACACTGTCTCTTTGAAGTGATTCCTCGATTGATTCATCACCTATAGAGATTATGGAGTTCTCATCAACAGCATCTTCCTCACTGGACCGAAAAGAGACATATTCAGGCTCAAAAGGTTGCCTGTTCTGGATGAGCAAGTTCCTGAATTCTTCTTCAAGGCGTGCCATAGCTGTTTGAAGAACACTATAAGCCCTCTGCATAAACTCGTACTCTTGATCCTCTTTCTTCAAATGCAAACTTTCCAACTTCTCAATCAACCTGCGAGCTTCATTAGCAGCATTCAGATACTCAGATGCTTCTTCAGTTCCCAAATCCCAAATCATGGACTGATCCTCCTCCCATCTCATAATTTTCTCCTGAATCACGTTAAGCCTTTCTTCAATAGCACTAAGACCCTCATCATCATCATCATCATCATCATCAGCTGCAGCAGCAGCACCACCGCCATCATGATCATCACCGCCCTCCCCTCCTTGGCCCCTTTTCCCCCCCTCCTTCTCATTAGGTGTGGACATGGAGGACAATCTAGTCCCAAGATCTGCCAGAATTTTCTTGGCATCACTGGTAAGGGTCTTATTTGGCCCTAGTGCCTTCACAATGTGCCTTACAGCAGCAATCAAGTTCTCCTCTCTTTCTAGCTCCCCTATCACAGGTTCAGACTCCTCTGCAGCCATTGAAACACTTCAACAAACACCAAACGACAACCACCAAAACCACTCTTCCAACCTTCTTCAACTCCAAATCAAGCTCAACACTTCCTTCTCCACAATCCTCCAATACACCCCCTTCAACAAGTTTTCTCACCAACCAAATTCAACGCCAAAAGTTCTTGTGGCTAAGAAGAGAATCCTCCTTGTGCCTGCACATACCCCCAAAACAAAAATTAATTTTTATCATAGTTACAGAACAAAGCCACCAAAATAAAGATATTTCAACCCCCAGATGAACCAGGAAGAATAACAACAGGATAATTATAAAATAAGAAAATGGAACAGGAAAAAAATTTACCTTTACTTCCTTCCTGGATATCAGGAACACCCCACAAGAATCTGAGTGAAGAAGAAGCAGGAGAATTAAAGGGTGAGCAAGATCTGGAAGGACAGAAGAAGTATCAAAGCACTGAACGCTCTATTTTGACTTTTGTGAAGGCAGACACAGTTGTGTTAATACGGAGGAAGTGAAGGAGAAGGAAGAGCTCTTTTTGGAGCCTTAAAAAGACAAAACAATTATAATAATTATAATAATTATAATAATAATAATACAATAACAATGATAATATGAAAAAGAATGGCGTGGCTGCGATTTCTATGACCGATCTCAAACTCGGTTTCTTTCTATTACTCGTCACTACCAATTACGAAATATCCTCAAAATATTGAAAAATTTCCTACTGTTCCTTGCTCTGGTTGCTTTGTACGACTCTTACCTTTTTTTTTTCTTCATATTTCTTTTGTTAATTATTTGAGGTCTCTTAATTTTTTTATATGGTTATGTATTTTGATACATAAAAAGTTGAGATCTATAAATATTTTTTTAATCCATCGAAATACCTTTTGAAAAAGACAAAGCTACCATAAAACTATAAATCAGACAATACCTAAATTTGATGTCAGAAGAACTGATATCCTTTGGAAAAGTGTGTGTGATTTAGATATGCTGTTTTCTTGTGTATGCAAGTGACAATTAGTGAATTTATTTTTAAAATAAGTAATTAAATACCAGTGCTTTTCATCGAGCAAGATATATTTAAATTAAACAATTGATCAATATATCATTACTTATTTCTAGAATGAACACGGTTAAAAACATCATTTGATTGCACTGATACTAGCCTAGTATTATTCCTTTATTGACTAAATATTGTTGTCTCCATTTCATATTATTTGTTTTTCAAATAATTCATATTTTTGATGAATTTATAAATTACACGCGTCACTGTGAATGCAGTTATAAATTTAATAAAGATATTGTTAAAAATATTTAATCAATAAATATTTTAAAATGAAATAATATGTTCAAAGAAACATATAACCTGATTTGGAGGAAATATTTTAGAACTCATAATTTTCATTTGTTATAAACTTTGTTCACATGGTTTATCTAAATCAATTCAATAGGTTCATGCATGAATTTCTTCTACTACTGTTGTGCTTTTGACTTATTGACCCTTGTCTTTTTTCTTGGGGTAGCTTTTCTTCCTCCTCTGCCGCCAACTTTGTTTCCTAAGTACTTTTGATTAGATTTGGATTATTTTCTTAATAATACTTAAAAAACAGTGTATTTTTGTTACGGGAAGTATCAGATTCATGCAAATACGTGTCCATAACACTCACACGTACACATTCATGTCTCAAAAGAGAAAAGTTATAAACATAATAATTTTTTCACTCCTTTAGAAAGGGAATTGAGAGTGTTGTAGTGATAACAACAGTGTTGGTGAATAATCTGGACGCCACAAAATTAATTAACAATAAATAGACAATAAAAGGTGGCATTATTTTATTTTGCTATATAAAGTATAAACCGTGACTCACATCACAAAATTATTTGGTATCTGGGCTCCATTGCTGGTTTTTCAGGTTCCTTCACCATAATTTCCTCCTTTACTTTTCTCTAAATCAACAGAAAATAAGCACAAAATGGTCTTTGATTCACACCGAAAGTAGAAAGAAAGACCTTTGGTCAATATGCGGTTTTCATAAGGTCCTACAAGTACAACAAAGATGCTCATTTGTGGTGTCGTTGGAGAGCAATAACACTTCCTTTGATTCCACAGTAAATAAAAAGGAGAGAATTAGAGATGATAATGTTAATTTACTTGAGCTTATTTGAAGTCATTACCACTTATAATGCTTTCTGCATTGAATTGTAAACCCTGGGGTTCATGTTGCTAAAATAATAAAGAATTACTTGTATAGTTGATTATGAGATATTATAATAATAATAATTTTTTTTTGTTTATATTATAATAAGTAAAAAGGAATATAAAAATGAAAAATAAAATTATTTTACTTTCCTCTCACTTTTACAATTGTTTAATTTATTTAAACAATTTTATTTTTTATTCTTTTACTTTCTTTCGCACCATCAAACAGAATATAAAAGAGAATGAAAATTTTACCAAATTAATACGAAAGCGATGTGTGAGATTACTCTATATTTCACAAAAATACCTTTTATATTCCAGAATCGCTATAGAAATATTTTTTAAAGTAGTTATTAGTTAATTAATCTAGAATGAAGATAAGCCTTGTAACTTTTAATGTTCATTACAGAATTTTTTAATCAACTGTACAAAATACTTTCTAAATCTGATATTTTTATATATAGATTGTACTCAAAATTGATTTGAGAGTGTTTTCTATGTTGATTTTTAGTACATTTTATCCAATAAACTCATTATAAGTTTCTTATTTTAGTAATTCGTTTAGAATTTAGACTTTAAATATATTATAAGTATAACATAGGTTGATCAACATATACAATACAACATTAATAACGAATGCAAAATTGTGATAATTAAAAGAGCAAATTACTTTTCCTTCCATAGAGATGTGACTTGGTTATGTTAAAATACAAAGTTTAATGCATTTAATTTAACGTTATTAAAGTAAATCACACTCATCCTATATGCGAGTATTACATTATCCTTTTTTTTGTCTTCTTATTGTTAAATTATACAGAGATTTTTTTGGTCAACATTTAATTTTAGAAATTTAATCAGTGACAACATATAATAAACTTGTAAGTCCTATTCAAATAGAAATTAGTTCTAGCTAATATATTAACTAAGTAATAATTAAGAAAATCGTAGAGCGAGTCCACAAGTTCCTCAAACGTCCCATGACCAACCATCATACATTCAAACTAAAGAATCATCGCTGTTAAAAGAATAAATAAAAATTAAACAATAGTTGAACAAGTTTTAGAAGCACCTTCTAGACCCTTCACACAATTTCTCTATACAAGGGATTGGAGCAATAGAATTCGAAAGTTGACCCGACATTTATGCTACACATTTTACATTATTATCTTTTATGGTGAAAGTGTGTACTTAAAGATGTAGCTGCCGTATATTGAATTTAAACTTGATAAATAAAATATGTGGCAATTGTGACCAACATTAGGTACCTTAATTTTGCAAAAATAAAGGAATGAAGGAAAGTCTCCCTTGTGTCAAACATGGTATGCCATATAACATATTGTTTAATTATCTAATACCAATAGTAGGACCATATTGATGTGCATGCCAACAAGAGAATATTGTACCAAAAGCCAAAATATAAAAGATGCATTATTAAACCTTTGGATAACGTTCCCACCGTGTCTTGGTCATTAAGTTTGAATCTCCTCTTTCAGCCAATTATGGGTTTGATCAAAATAGGTTAACCTTATCTTTTATGCTAAGATTTATTCAGAACCTAATTGCAACATATTTAATCTACATGTAATATTTAAAAATAAATAAATATAAATATGAAAACCATGATGAGATGATAACATACCTACTTTTTTATGAAAGCATTTTTATTTCTCTAATAACTGGCTTTTAACATTTTCCTTGTTTCAGCTTATTTTAGTCTTGTTTTGATAAAAATTAGATATGCTTTTAAGAATTTTTCTGTTAAAAATATAGAACTTATTTCACTAGAAAAAGAAAATACACATTTTAGATTATGGAATGGAACCTTTCTCTCTCGACCAACTCCTCTTGTTAATTTGTTGACAACGAAAAATGTCACATTTGTTCAGAACCATAACAGGGCAATAGAAATTAGCATCTCTGGGCTTTTACACTTGTTTCATTCTCTTTTTCTTTTTTACCTTTGTCATTGTTTTCTTTTTGTCACCTGATTTTCCCTTACGAACATTTTATTTTTGGTATTTTAGGACTTTGGAAGAGGCTTTCCTGCAAGGAATGATGTGAATAACTGAAGGGCTGCTCTTGGCTTGAACAGAGGCACTTCATGCCCTGCTCCTCTCACTGTTGCAAATGTTACTCCTTCGTACACCTCTGTCCACCCTCCAACCTTCACACAAACACCACAATTTGTAAAACTCAACATTGAATCAACTTGTATACTTTTAGGTGTGAATTGAATTTTCCATATCAAAGTATCCACATGCATCCTTTTAAGGATTTAGCTGTGTATCACATGTGATGAGAAATTGTAGTATACATGATAATTTAAGAACTCTATTTACTGTATATATAGTAGCTCTTGCCTCAATATAATTGCAGCTTTTTTAGTTTTGGGCAAAAAAGTAGGTCTGCTCCACAATGGAGGATGGATTTAAGTAGGGGCTATAAGCTGTATGATAAATGTTGGTAAAGGAACATTTTGAAACAATGATTGAAGGTAGGACAGTAGGACCTTTACACTTGAAGCAAGTTCACCATTTGGCATCAGTTGGAGGTTGATTTAGAAACAATACAGACCAGAAATGTTTGATTAACTACCCTAGGATTCAAGAGCATTAATTAATAAGTAAGGACCAACCGGCAACTGCTAACATATATAGTTGACTATTCCTTTGTCATAATTAAGTTCCATTATCCACTCTAATAAAGTTTCTTATTTATGTGTAAAAATGTCCCATTGGAGACTCATAGTAGTTGAATTGTAAAGCCTATCTAGATAGCTAATAGCAGTAGAACAATACCAGACATAGGCAATAGCTACTAAGTTGTAATTAGTAATAAATATGGGAGAGGAAGAACAATTTTCAAATGCACTTACCTGATTTTTGACATACCAAGGATACCATGGTATTTTAGTTGACAACTTAAGCTGTGCAAGGGCATATCTTGTTGCTGTGACAGGCACCACTGAGTCCACGTCCCCACTGTATTAGCAAAAAGTGTCAAACATAATTAATATGCATCTACCCATTAATCATTGACTTGGATCCTTTCTTGCCAACTGCACTATTTGGTGTGAGAGAAAAAGAGACATGAGGCAATTAATGGGAGTTACTACAAAATTAGGCACGGCTCTTTAGATGTTCTTGATACTGTTCTCTGATAAAATGTTTAAAATTAATGTTTCACTCTAATTATTTTAACTTGTTATATAAACTTTTATTACATAGAAGTGAAACTCCAATTCTAAGATAAGAACGATATACTTGAACTATATGCATTTCAAAATAGATGGTGCAACTACAAGAGAGTCTTAAGGGTGCACGCATAGGAGAGCTGTATGCATTTCAAAACCAACCTGAACACCCAAACTCGTATTCCGTGAGCTATCAACTCTCTATAAATGGGAAGAACAGATACATCTGTATCATTCCAGTTCCGATTCAAAACCTCACTGCACCAAGTAAAAACCAACATAATCTTCAATCAACCCTTTGTACATATATAATTTTGATTACTTAAATTGCAGTCAAAACATGGAATTGAACCCTTCATATAGTCTACAGCACAAATTCACCTGCAAGCAGTCCACCTATAAGGGATTCCAGTTGTGTTAGCGTGGAGTGCTTTCTGAACATCAGGCCTGTTGTAGTAAATCTCTGCATACTTTTCTGTACATGGATCATAGCCAGACCAATGCCTAAAAGCCTGTGAATAAGTAAATTTTCCATAAGCTCATGTGAACATGATTATATGTCATATTTAGAAAGAAACAATACCATATGATAAATTCAATGTCAACTATTTAATCTTACACAAATATTCCAAATTATTAATTAACTTTTATCTTATATAAAACTTCCAATGTTTTCATACTTGTTTTTTTTCTAAAAGGAACATAGTTATTTATCAGGGTATGTTGATCTCATGTATTGAAACTAACATGTTGCTTCTTAAAAGATGTGACGTGACGACATAGAATCATGAAAAAAAATGATTGCAGTGGGAGGGAGATAGTAGTAATGAAAATTAAAATGATACCTTATGGGGTCGGTGAGGTAAGTTCATGGTTTGGCGGGTGGGAGAGGTACTGCCATCAGAGTTGTTGCATGGAGGAGCATAGATGTTGTACTGATCAATGTTACCGAATTCTTGATCCATGGCATAGCTATACACTGACTCACACTCATCAGATTCCTTCTGCCGGTGAAAATCACATGTACTCATCAGTTGCCGGTAAGTCTGGTCCGAGATCATAGCATGGCTCCACCAATATGTCACTGTCCCCAAGTTATCATAGTAGTTATCTGTCACTGCATTTCCCACCTGCATTACATTTTCATATACATATACATATCATGGACAATACCTCATTCAATAACTAAATTTCATTTCAACCCACTAACCATTATGCCTTTCAGATTGATGGGGTGCTTGCTTTTTGCGTTATAGTTCATGATTTCCTTAGCTAATTGAGGAACATAGTGTCCTGCATAGCTCTCTCCAGTAATATAAAGTTCCCGGTGTTTGTAACGGGGGAACCGTTCTAGCCATTGGAGAACAAATTCCAGAGAGTCTTGGGCTGAACAGTGAATTCAACAAACATACATTGATTAGAATAACGATTAATCACAACATGTTAATGAAGAGACGTTTAAGAAAAACAAATAACTTTGTATGATTCTTTTCTGAGACACCAACATTTTGTTGCTAATATAGTCATCAAATGGATATGAAAAGTAGTATAAAACTGAAGTCTAGCCTCTAGGTGTTGTTTTCAGCCGAATCACGTTTTGGAAGTTTCAATTACGATGATGAGAAGTTTTTGTACCGGAGCGAAGTACAATGTGGCTATGTTGATGAGGTACGTGGTTGGTCAAGACATAAATTATGATGTGAAAAACGTGGACCACCAAAATTGGTCCATCATTATCAAATGGCAATTATGTTCGAGGGACACACATATCAACTCATAATAATAATAATAATAATAATAATAATAATAATAATAATAATAATAATAATAATAATAATAAATAATAATGTTAGAAGCAGTAATTAACATTTTATTAACATGTACCCCTTTATTATTTTCCGTGGCCTACCAAAAAAAATCATCACTATAGGAAAAATATATGAAGTGTGAACGAGGGTGGCAATTAATGTGGATGGGAGGGCTGTGGGACCTACCGGTGCGGCGGTCGCCGGTGTCGAGGAGGTCGGAGGAGCGGTTGGTGTAGGAGAAGCCGACGCCGGCCGGAGCTTCCAAGAACAAGAGGTTGGCCACAGTGTTCCATGAAAACTTGTTAATGTATAGCCCAGAAGCTGTTTTGTTTATTCTAAATGGTCCAATCTCTTCAGATGCTCCATATGCCACTGATGAACATCCTGGACCTAATTTACCACAAAATTTCACACTATGTTAAAAAATGGATTTAGAAGAAAAAAAATTGTAAGATAAATAAATTGAGTTGACTAATGTTTCTTTATCACGATGTTCAAAACATTTCTTTATTGATTCATTATTTGACCTTTCTCTTTAACAAATCTGTTTTCAATTATCGTGTCTCAAAGAAAATTATGATAGAGTGATAATACCTCCTCCTAAAATCTCCCTACTACTTGAGAAAAAAATCTCATCACTACTCTCTTTCAAAGACTTCAGATATTTAAGATTTTTACAGAATATTCAATTCATATACAGTTTGACTAGATTACCCTTATTTATTGTCTTACATTTGTTTATATTATTTCCAACAACTCCATTTATACTCTATTTTCTATACCATTGCCACTTCAAAGTAGCATACATGTTAGTATCTTGTAAAAGTTAAATTTATTAATGTATTATTCTATTAAAAATAATCATAATTACTCAATTATATAAGAGCAAAGTTGAAAATAGAACTGCAATAGTACATATTATAATCTAAAACAACCAACGTCTTGAAATGAAATATATAGTTAAATGTCTCAACAAAATATAAGATGCATCTACAATTACTAAAATACATGTAAAAATAACTGAAGAATTATTAAAAGAACTAAAAGTTATTCATTTTAAATTCTAACAAGCATCTGCTTAAGAAACTAAAACAAACAGTTCATATTAGAAAGTGTTATCCATATATTTCCTTATAAAGATGTTAGCATGAGTTGCTTAACGAGTTAGTAATTGAGAAACAAGACCTAAGTTTTTGTTTCAAAAAAGATTTAATGAGTTTAATTAGATATATAAGTGCATTATAGGGAGAGAAAGGTATAGGCATTCTGCTAAACATAGGGTTGCATTGATGGTGTGGCAATGCCAGCTGACAAGTTGCATAACAGAACCTTAAATAATGGCTCTGAGCCTACTTAATCATTAATGAGTCTGGTTTTTAGTTGCTTTCAAGCATTAAGTGCCATGCGTGTTTAAGTGGGCGTCTGTGTATGTATGTGAATTCATACATGGAGAAAAGAAATAGAGAGAGAAAAATAGAGTGCAGAAGTTCACTGTGTATACCATTCATCGTTAGTTAGGTCATCATTCCAAGCTATCCATTGCCATTTGCCAACCCACTCATGTGGGCTCTACCAACACTTTCTTTTGTTTCTTTCACGGTACAAAAATTCAATGCATTTCTACATCCAAATTTTCATTTTAAATTTTTCATTTTCTCCCTCCAATTCAATACCCAAAAATGCAATAACGCAGCAGGTTTAATTAAAGAAGCCATTTTAAAAAGTAAGTAACACGGAAAAGAATAAATGTTTTCATTGAATTTCAAGTCAAACTAAGCTTGCCCATAAGCGTTATTTAAGGAAAAGAAATGAAAGGTCTCATTAATTAATGATGCACAGAAAATTATTTAAAGGGTTCATAAAAATATAGCAGTATTTGTACATTTCTGTTGACTACTATGTCGGTAGCAAAATAGTATTAGCTGTATTTTGAACCGTTTCTTAGCGTTGCTAAAAGCGAAAGATTAAAATACCAAATGAGGAAACAAAACCAAAACCATACACTAATCAAGAGGCGATATAACAGTGACTTTAGACATGTTACAGACAGTTAAAACATAAAATTTGCATGCAATTGTTCTTCCTTAATCAAAACGTTAAAGTAACTTCTGATGTGTAGGAAAGAGAAACGCTCGGGTAGTAATTTTGGATCATCATGTTTTTGTGACACTACAAACAATGTTTGATTACTGTGATATAAAAATCATAGTGGTTGGAGATGATGCAATGGTTTTTTATGTAGGAAAGAGAAGAGGGTTGAATGGTTGGAAGATGTAAGTTCTAACCTCCATTGAGCCAAATGACCAAAGGTTTGGTGAGAGGATTTTGTGCAGCTTCAGTGAGCCAGTAAAAGAGAGCTCTACCAGCAACCTTGTTGACAGTAACATAGCCAGAGAACTGCTGAAATGAGACCTTAGGCTGGCCAGGGAGTGCCAAAATCCTATCAGATGCTTCTCCTTCTCCTGCTTCAGCACAAGAGGCTCCAACTAGGAGCATTAGAACCCAAATGACCACATGAGCAAAGATCTGTCTTTGCCCCATGACTTGGTGTGGTGAGTGAAAATGAAGAAAAGGGTGTGAGGAAGAATGAGCAAAAGAGAGGTGTGTGGTTCAAAAAAAAGGAAAATGTGTATGACTTGGTGGTTGTGTATGAGACTGAGAGTGAAAAGAGTTAGGGTGGGGGTGGATTAAATAGGAGAGAGAGATAGGGGAAGAGTGTGATGAGTGACATAAACACTTTTGGCACTTTACCTACATGCCAGTTTTCTTTCAAAATACTATTTTGACCCTATTTTTGTGTAGCTACTATACTAATTTTGGTTTATCTTATAACCAAAGAATGTCGATTAGAAACTGTAGAGGAAGAAAAAAATGGCTAAATGTGTCAGTTGTTACACCTAGTTCATGTTAGGTAGGACTTAAGGACTTTGAATAAAATAATTATATAGGATATGGAAACACTGTCGTTGAAAAATGCTTAAAGCATAATTACAGGGACAGAAATTTCATCAAACACACACTTGACTCTTCCTTAATATGCTTTTAGATAATGATAATCAATATCTTAGAGAGTATCTGTTAAGAACTTAAAAAAGATTAAAAATCATATAAGAACGTTCATATAATCGGTTAACCGATTAAAAAACTATAAAATAACGTATGTTTTCGAATCCCAATAAAAAATTTATTTTTTAAATTCTTTAACAGGTGACTGTTATAAGCCTTAATTTACAAATTTCAATTAATATTTTTATTTAAATAAAAGTAATATGAGTGAAGTAAGATGAAACTGCTCTTTCTACAATTATTTTTAAATTGTGGATGTTTATCAAATTCTATATGTGGAAAAAGAAGGATTAACAATTGCTTAATGTTTCATTACATTTTTATCTATCCATAACTCTATTGTTATCATTATTTTGTAAAAAAATCATCACAATTTGTCCACTACTTTTACCGTTAATCCATCAATTAACTTAATATAAAATTTAACAAACACAATAGATAGAGCACTTTACTACATTAGCACATTAGTACTTCTGAATTACTATTAATAGATCATCATTATGTTAATATTGTTAATATTGTATTATTACTTAAAAAGTGTCACATGTTAAGGTTATAAATAAATCAAATTTATCCAATTAAAACAAATATAAGATCAGATCTGTGAAAGGTAAGAGAATTAAATTTGTTAAATAACAATGACTAGAAAATAAAAATGTAATAAAATAATAATTATTTTATATAATAATGTTATTCTCTTCCAACTATACATCTATAACTTAGGCATGAGATTGAAGATTATGAAAAGATTGAAAGGTGGGGTTGGTATTAAATGGCAACAAAATCAAGCTAGGATGAATGATTTTGATGGGTTTCTTGAATCTTATTTAAGTGGCTCACACATGTGTTTGCAAGGCCCCCAAACTGTCTCTTTGATCCTCCATTAATTAAGTACAATAACTTTGCCTCTATCTGTTCCTATTCAATCTATTTTGCTTCAATCTGGGAATTGTTTACAAAAGTTAGAAAATATCTATTTTGTCTTGTACAATACCCATAATTGAACAAATTATATATTGTGTTCTATCTAGAGTTGTGGTACGTAGTTCATAATTAGATTTTTTGGGGTCATGATCTTGGAGATCTCCAATTATTGTCGACATTGTAGAAGAACAATTTTGCAGGGCAGAAAAGAGAAGAAGCATTTGCAAGGTTTGAAAGAAAATGAGGAAGGGTGAGTGATAAGATTAAATGCTCTTGCACTGTTCTGCCAATTAACTATACATGCTCAGAAGGCAGAGCTGATGTAAAAGAACGTGAGATGTCATTACATTTTCTGAATCGAAAAGTGACTTCTCATTTTACCAATTTCATTAAACATCCACTTGGGGAAAAATTATAAAATAAGTGTACCAATATCATAATAATTTAATAGTAGTTCTCAATTACAAGAGAAAGAATCCAATAAATCATTAAATGCAATGTATCACATTAAATTTTGGTTAAATTATAATTTTAGTCTTTTTTATTAGTGACTTTGATCTTATATATATATTAATAGATCTATAGTTTTGGTTTAATTATCTTATATATGTGTTTTTTTCAATTAAAATATTCATTTAGTATCATCATTATTTTAAATATAAAATATAGATGTGTGAAACTAAAAATTGATTTAAATTTATAATTTTGTAAAATTTTAAGACTAAAAACATATTATAGATGGAGTTTTAAAGTGTTGTAAAAATCGAGGGAAAATATCGGAAAGTCAAACAAGAATGAGAATCGAGTCATATTACGTAAGGGAATGACACCACCTTCAACCCAAAACGTTAAGGTATTGGGTTCCTGGTTCTTCTTTCTTATTGCTCAACTTTCTCATTCCTACCCCATGTAAAATTTATCACACTTAAATACCTAACATAAAGTATCAAACTAATTGATCTTTTTAATCATCATCAATCTAATTGAAATATTAAAATTTAATTGTGATATGATTTTATAAATGTATTGTATGATATAGATGTTTTTTATTATCACTAATAAACTAATATATACTAACAAGTTATTCCTTAAAATCTATATAAATAAGATTCTCAATTCTTAATTAAATACAAATTAAATACTATTAAAGTCTTATAAATATTTTATTATTATTATTATTAACTCACATCAGATATATTTTAAGAATAACAAAACTCATATCACATATACAATAAGAGAAATTATTAATTGTCAAATCAATCATATCAAATCATCTTGTAAACTATTATAAATAATGACTTTGATATTGGAGTATCTTTTACAAGTACTTTTCTCATTAGATCAAAAACTGAGACAAAAGATTATAATTGAAGATGGAGTAGTTTGACAAGTGAACACAATCTCTCTCAACCTAGTAAGAATAATAAAAAAATATTAAAATTATAAAAAATAAAGAAAATAAAATTTAAATAAGAAATTAAAAAATGCAAGTTATATTTTTTTTTCTAATGAAAATAACGCTCATAGGTTAGAAGATTATTATCTCCTTTTAGGAGTGAGAAGTTGATGTTAGCACTTTTTTTTTTTAACAGTGATGATAGCACTTTTAATTTTAATTATAGGTAAATTCATTTGGATGCAAGTATATACAATATCTTGTGTGGTTTAACTTTCAGTCAAAGCATAACTTATTATAAACCTTGAAAGTTTTCATTTTACATCCAAAGACTTATCGGAAAGTTAAATATTATTTAAAAACATTATTGACTAATTGGTTTATCAAAACTCGTGTCCTAAGTGTGAATTGGTGGTAAAGCTGTGTAATTAGAATGTTTTTATCTGTTTTCTTATTGTTATGGTAAATGTTAAGAATGCAATATGTACATATAATGAGGACAATACAAGATACAATCTGGGTTACAAGATTTTTTTATTTCTTTATTTTGTGTATTGTTTGATGAGATGTGTATATTTAGTATTCATGAGAGATGTAAATAAGTTTTAAATATAAAACTTGACATATATATAACATGAGTAATTCCTCACTTTAGAGTTTAATCAAGGGTATGGAATCATATGATAAAAATGGTAATAGTAAATGCTAATAAAAAATTAATTATTGATATATTGTTTGCATTGATATGACTCAAATAAAAAAGAATAATTGTTTTAATAAAATTCAAATGGAGTTCACTTATTATTATTATTTTTTTTTATAAATGTGTGAATAAACGGTCATCTTTAATATATGAGTTCAATATACCATTCTTATATTCTAATCTTACAATTCCGTCCATTGGGTAAAGGTATAAAGATGTGTATTTAACACCTCAAATACTTGAGTAAATACGAATTTGTTTGATATGCAATAATGCAAAAATAAAAATGATTCAGTTTTGAACAAATTACATGAATTCTTCATCTTCATAGCATTATTAGCACAGTTCATGATGTATGTATTTTTGTTTTGCAATGCATGATACAGAGTTGGAATATGGGAGAAAGAAAATGATAAATGTATGGTGGAATGATGCAGTGATGCACAGTCACATGGTCCATATTCTGTTAGTGGTTAAACTACAAAAGATGGTGAAATAAGTAGTAACACATTTTCCAGTTTTGTGAAAGTGAAGAATCATGGCTAGGAAACGAAAATTGTCCTTTTTTCTAATTAGAGGCGAGGCAAGAAAGATAAGAAAAAGAGGCATTATTATGAACAGTTCTCTTGACGTGCACGCGAGCTGTGGTGTGGGAATGAGAGGTGCCATTCAACAATTTCTCTAAATAGAATGGTGAAGAGTCTGGGAGAGACAGATAGTGGCTCTCTTCAATCTGGAAAACATATTATTATGCTTCTTCTTCTACAAATCTATCAATGCTTTATAATTCCAAAATCTTTAGTAGAAGAATGAGATATCTCTTCATACCTATCCACTATTCTTAGAACAATGACTTCGTTATAGGTAGAAGTAACCAATCATGACTTAAGTTGATCAGATTTTGTAGATCACTAGATACAGTATATGACTGAGATGTTTGTTAGATAGAACTCAATCATAATACTTCTAATAATAATTTCATGAACTTCATAGAGAAGTCTAAACAAACCGTGTTTAACCAAAGACACCTTGTCACCTCTTTTAAGGTAATTCTAAACAATAAATTTGTTTTTCTTACATTCTCAAAATGTAAAAACAGAAAAAAAAATGAGGATTGAGAAGAAAAATGAAAGTTTGGCTTACACAATATATAGCTTCTTCTTTCACCTCCAAGCCTTCTCTAGCCACTTCCAAAATTCGAAAATTATTTTAAGTGTACCTTTTATAAAATTCCTATTTTATTCTTATGGAGGTGGTTGGGTATGGTTGGTAAAAGGTGGATAGTTTCAGGTTTGGAGGATAATTTTGAAACACTTTGTTCCGCAACTAATAAGTCATGGAATGAAGTGTTTTGTGTTTGGGAACTGTCATCCGGATCTAGCATTTTTGAAACATCCGATTTTGCAACTGACCTTTCATATAAAATGAGTTGCCAAATTGTTTTCTAGATTTGAAAAATAGTTTCGGAATACTCCATTTCACAATTGATTTTTCATATAAAATGAGTTACAGAACGAAGTATTCATCTGAATTTAAAAAAATGTTCCAAAACTGTGATCTGAATCTGGAAAATAGTTCCGGAACACCCGTCTATTGGCTGCAATGACCTTTGTCACCAACATGTGTGTTTTCCAACTAAAAAGAAATTTGCTCGGAAACCCTATGTTAGGTAAAGCTTGTTAAACACAAATTTATTGACTTTAATAAGTGCTTAATTTTCATATGAAATTAGTATAAAGATTTTTACATTGTTAACGTATTTTTTAAGGTGCATTTAAGGTGAAAACAAATGGGAACATATTCCCAATGTAAATAATCTTTGTGGTTTGTCCGTTTTCTAATTAAATTATTATTTCAATGAATATGGATTGAATGCAGTATTTGGTGATTAATTTTGGCTGGAAAATTGGTGTAGGGTTAACAAAACCAGACGCAACATGACACATAACAGAGAAGAGAGAGAGAAATGTGTTGTCAGAGGAAGTTCCTTCGTATTCGACCATCAAATATTATGCCAATCATTAATTAACCACTTTTTCAGCCAGGATAAATGAAACACTCTCTACAATACAAAGTATTCAACTTGTGGAAGAAAAATCAAGTTTATCAGTTCGTCTGTGCAAAATAAATGACTAAATATATTAAAAAAATTAGAATTTTGTTTATAAATAAATTATTGTTATCGTTTCTTATTATCACTAGTGATTCTTTATTATGTTATCGTCCAATGAAGAGTATTAAATGTTTTCATTAGTAATAATAGATGTACAAGTGTTTTACTTGATTTGAATTGTTTTATTTAGAATGATTATTGTACTTTTTAGATATATTAATCAATATTACAAAACTTGTGAATTGAACAATCTTTAATATATTAACTATATTAATTTAAAATAACAGAGAAATTATATTTAAGATATTCACCTATAATTTGAATTATTTTCATTATAAACAATCTGAATATTAAAACATAATATAATATAAAATTAATTAATTACATTTAAAGCACATAATACTATAAAATCAATTTAAATAAAATCAATAATATGTAAAAATAAATATAATAAGAAAACTTATTTTCAAACCATGTGTCTCATATAAAAGTCAATCAAATAATATAAATGTATATTTGAATTTTGTTATTATCTAAACTTTATCAAATGATTTAATATTTTGAAAAGGACTTTAGACTATCTAATGTTCAACAGATATAATAATCATTAATTAATACTAATCTTATATTCAAGTTTTAGGCTGTTTCTTATTATATTTTCTCATTATTAAATATGTGCTTTTTACTAAACATCATATATATTTATATGCGTTTGACTTTTCTAATGAATATTCCAAAAAAAAAAGTTGGTATATAATGGAGAAGATTTGAAACTAATCAATCAATCATGAGCCCTTTTTTTATATGTATTCTTTATGTAACTTCATTTTTAAATTTTTCACATTGTGTTACTTTATTGTTTGTTTATAAGTTACAACATTTTTTTTAGTGAAATTATGAATGTGTTTATGTACCATTTGTTTTAATGCCATATGTATATGTTTTAGTATGATTGGTTCACATGTTAAAGATTCATATTTTTTTCTTTTTTTACTTTTAGTATTTTCATTTATAAGTTACAACGTGACACGGTTTTTTTAATAAAATTATGATGTGTTTATGTACCATTTGTTTTATGCCTTATGTATATGTTTTTGTATGAGTGGTTCACATGTTAAAGATTTATATATAT
>Ga0123340_1000086_pt1 | contig 37711 bp, 25 predicted proteins | sample SirMexnodulemix_FD_89961 | JGI IMG/M metagenome (GOLD analysis project Ga0123340, IMG submission 89961) | Root nodule microbial communities of legume samples collected from Mexico - Siratro Mexico nodule mix | ecosystem: Host-associated > Plants > Roots > Nodule | place: Mexico: Nepantla...
TATAATATTAACAAAGAAAATTACAATTAATTTTCTTTCAAGAATTTTCAATCATATATTTATAAAATAAATATAATTTGTCCTATTTAATGTTTATAGGAGATTTGTATTAAGCTAACTCTCGTTAAATAATAACATTTATTTCATAAAAATATTATTATTAAAAGTCAACCTCATTTTCTTGTATTAGTGTAGTTGTTTCATTATAATAAAACAATAGTTAACAAAAGCTTTCTTTAATTTTTAATCACTTAAAATCTTATTTATGTAATAAGATATCACATTTCTTTATTAAATTTCATGTTTAATATTTATTAGAAATTTCACATCAATTAGAAATAAGATCAATTTATAAATATAAATAAAAATAATCTTTATTTTACCAAGTCAATTTTGTAAAAATGGATTAGATTTAAGCTTACTTTTTAATCATATTGCAACTCTTGAAGTTATAGTATCATCATAAGTATATTCATTAAACATCTATAAAAGGCAACACACTCATAAGTAAATAATTATATTTTTAATTCCTTATTTGTAATAATCACACTATCTTTAAAAAGGAAATAATGATATACTAAAATGAATATGTAGATTCTAAAGACATTCTTTTGAATTATCCCAGAGATAGTTTTATATTTTTATTCCAATAATATCTTATTTATAATAATCTCTCTCAAGTTAGTAGATAAATATCAATTATACAAGATCTCAAAATCTACCTTGAGGAAGTAATGTAGGAATATAAGTTATACCTACCATACCTATGTCAAAATTATCTTTGATAAAGTGTTCGTCAATTTTAGTATGTTTGGTCTTATATTGTTATACTACGATGCTTATGACTAACTTGTTACTACAATACAACTGCATAGGGATGTCAACCTTTATTTAAAGTCATCTAATATCATCTTCATCTAAAGTCCTTCATATACACATTGAGCAAGGGGATGAAATTCAACTTCTGCACTTGAACAAGATACTCTATCTTGTTTTTTTGCTTAGAATCTTCCTTTTATTCATTCTTTTTGTTCCTTCTTGCCATGCTTCTTATGTTTATTCATCTTGTCTCATTTTCTCTATCTTTAACAAGCCCTTCACCATCCTTGTGAAAAACAGGGAAATCACAATAAGGGAGGGTTAAATTATGATTCAATAATGTCTCAAGGTTCATCCTCATACAAAATTTTCAGTTAAGATATTAGATGGTAAGTGTTTTGTCTGATGAGCTTATGCATATGCAAGTCTAAACTCTGCAACTTTGTAGTAATAAATGTTTTTCAATACATTACATATGATGAAATACAAATAATGCCACATCAACAATTTATAACATATTTGGTCAGACAAACATATATGAAATATTATTCAATTGAATTATAGATCAACCAATTAAAATAATTCCAAGAAACTTGAATGCAAATTTTTCAGTTTATTGCATACCACATTCAATCAGTTTGATAATCAAGACAATGAATGTAAATTTGTTAAAATTGCACTGGAACAAAAAATCAATTGATATTCTTAACTAACCAATTGAATTTTCAAGAATAAACTAGAAGTTAAACAAATTAATTAGATTTTGAAAAATTCAGTTTGTACAGTTCAAGAACAAAAAGAAATAAGGTAGATTCAACTAAACAATTTTATGAACACAATAAGGACAATTTCTAGAATTAATACATAGTATGTTGTATACGAAAAATTGAATTGATTTATTCTAAGAACAATATATTTATTTTTACAGAGAACATTCAATTATGTAGTAGATATATTCGCAAATCAAGATTAGAAAGAGAGAGCGATCACACGCAAGATTTATACTTATACATCCAGTCTTCCTTGCTAACAAGCAAAGAAAATTCACTAATCACACTCAATTGTAAACCTTATACAATCAAGACATTTTCTTGCACCTTGCAAGAAAGTCAACTATGTTGTTATCCTCTATCTTGCACACTACAATTCTAGATACACAACATACACACACCAACACGCTATAATCCTTTATAGCAATACAAACAATCACCCAATTAAACAAATTTTGTAAAACTAAGAAGTATCTGCAAGTAATTTGAAACAATTAGACTCAAAACTAAGTTATAGTAGACTCAAAACTAAGTTATAGAGGTCTTCCCTATTTGATGAAGAAGACATGAACAATGCAAACTTCCAAAACCAGAGAAATTCACCCAAGAACTCCTTCTAGATCAAAGATCCTCTTTGAAAACAAATCTTGATTTATTTCTTGAAAAATTCAAGGCAATTATGTCTCTATAATTCACGTATTTTTCTCTCCGTATTTTTTATAAATTTCAGTATATTTCAAACTATACAGAACACGTGTATTTAACATTGTTCTAGTTTGTTTTAAACAGGTTTAAAAATCAGTTACTTCTCATCCTGTTAGTTAGTACAAATCAATTGACTTAATATTTGATAAATCTATTTACTTTTACCAAAAATAGAATTTTTAAATATGTTTTTCCAAAACAAATCTAGTTTAAATTGTTAAGGTTTGTTTGAGTATTTTTACTGATGGTTGAACTTCTGCACTTGTTTCATCAACTTCTACATACACACACACACTAAACTAGGACAAAGTCTTCATCTCTTCTTTTTCTTCACTTTGATTGAATTTGCTTCTTGCTTTACTTCATCAAATATCAAATCTATGAGATTTCTAACAATCTCCCCTTATTTGATGAAGACAATCCAGTGTGTATGGGGATTCTTCAGTATAATCTGCAAAATAAAAAGTGTGATAGCAGAATCTGATTTTTTTTTAAATAAGCTAATTGAATTTATTACTTAATCTTACCAAAAATCAATCAACTGTATCTAAAATCATATTGGTTTATTTTCTAACCAAATCTCAAGACATCAAATTCACTTAACCTTTTTTTTCTCTGCCACAGTTGCACACTTCCCTTGAGTGTCGAATTTTGTAATCACAACTCACAATGTATTTATTTTCCCATTTACCCAGTTTTCCAAACTAGTGCATCAAATTGAAAATAGAAATTATAATTTTCAGACATTTAAATTGAAAGATAAAGATTATTTCATTGATAGCTCAAAACCATTACAAGGATAGAGATAATGCAGAAACATAAACACATTAATCATGGGACACCAACAGCAAAACAATATCATCAGCAGAAAAACATTAGAAATAGGGCTAGATCAACAGAACCTAAAACTAAGCAAGACCAATACTAACCAACTAGACACATCACACTTTCTCCCTATTATATTCATTGAATATGAGAGAAAGATATAATGAATACCAGGATGAAATGACAAATATATGGTTGTGCATGTTATTCATTAGGTGATGTGTCATATGCAATCTCTGCAAGCTGCTCTTGCACTGTTTCGATTTGAAGATTCAAATGCTGGAACCTTGTAGTACAAAACTCATAGTGGTTTATCTATACCATAGTGAGATGGTCCAATTTCCCTATGAGAATTTGCTTAAATCGATAGAGGGATTCTCCTCTATCCATCTGTGGAACGAAAGGCACCATTGCCATTTCTCCTGGAGCAACTCCAATACTTGTTCCCACACTATCACCTTCTTCAACGTTTTCTTCCGCGGCAGCAACAACAACACACTCCTCTGCTTGGCTAACCTAGTGATCATCATCAATCTTCAATACAATCTTGTGGAAGGTTGTAGCAATTACCTCATGATGTGGCTTTACTATCTCTATGAGTTCCCTGTCAATATCAACACCAAAATATTCTACCAGTTTAGAAACCAAGACAACGTATGGGATCTTGTACTCTGCCAACCTTTTTGTTTTTTACCATGTTCCTTCATAACATGAATCCATTTTACATCCACTTTGTTGATGATACAATGCACGAGGATCAAATTTTTCTTAGTGAGAATGGCATAATTATGGCCTCTCGGGGTAATGAGCCATACTATTACAAATGTTGTGATCCTAGGATTCATAACCAACCCACCAACGTGGAAGCCTCTTATAGCAGCCCTAGGGTTCCTCGAATAACTTCTTAAAGGCTGCACCTTATTGAAATTCTCTAGAGTCATCGTATTTCCTTATCAAACCGTCACTCCACTAGGCTTTATCTCAACAATTATTTTCCAAACTGCAAGAGTAATGTCCATGTATACTCCTTTCACATGTGAAGTCATCTTGTCACCATCTATCTCCAGATTTGTGAAGAATACCTTCACAAGATCTGGGTAGAAGTTTCCAATTAGATTAAGGAACTTCTCGAGTTTTTGGTGCTTGAGCAACTTTCTCACCTCCAAAATTTTTCTTCCTTCAGCCATGCCAAAATAATTTAAACAATTAGTCTCAAAACTAAGTTACATAACACTTCCCTGTTTGATGAAGAAGACATGAACAATGTAGACTTCCAAAATCAGTGAAATCCACCTAAGAACTCCTTCTAGATCAAAGATCCTCTTTGAAAACAAATCTTGATTTCTATCTTGAAAATTCAAGGCACTTCTCTCTCTATAATTCATGTATTTTCCTCTCTATATTTTTTGTAAATTTAAATATATTTCAAACAGTACAAAACACGAGTATTTGACAGTGTTCTAGTTTGTTCTAAGGAATTTAAAAATCAATTACTTCTCAGCCTATTAGTTGGTACAAATCAATTGATTTAATATTTGATGAATCGATGCTTTTTTTTTTCAAGAACATAATTTTTAAAATATGTTTTTCCAAAACAGTTTCAGTTTAAATTGTTATGGTTTCTTGAGTATTTTTACTGATGGTTATGGTTAAACTTCTGCACTTGTTCCCATTAAATTCTACACACACACACACAAACACAAACACCAAACTAGGAAAAAAAATCTTCATCTCTTCTTTGTCTTCAATTCGATTGAATTTGCTTCTTGCTTGACTTCATCAAATGCTAAATATGTGAGATTTTTAATAGGAAGTTGAATTTAATAGAAATTAGGATTTTAGGTTAAATGAGTGATAAGGACAAGCAACGCCACTTCCATGAAGAAGGATAAGCTATGGAGATGCTATAAGGGGATGGAAAAATCCTTGATAAGTCTAGTAGTTGATTCAGCTAAGAACCTAGGAGATTCACTCTCACCAATTTGCAAAATGCATAATGTGTCCTTCTTAATTCCCAAAATGTTTAAATACAAATTTAGGTTATAAGTTTGTCTCATTTGAAAGTAAATAAAAGAAAATTAAAATTCTTATTAGTCTTTCTCCTAGTTCTCTAAGCTCATTAGTATGTAATCAGCCTAGTCTCCTCCATATGGTTGGCCTTCAATAGTTTGGCTTTCAGCAGATCGGTCACTTTGTATTGCAATGCTTCTTGAGTCTTCGTAAGCTTTTCTCTGGTCATGGACCCACCTAAGTTTTGAATTGGATGTTTGGACTTCATTTTTTGCTTTGTGGGCTTGGGCTTTATCATCATGGCCTCATGGAGCTAGGCTTGGATGTCCACATCATAGTCACTCTTCACTAACCCCTTGACTATTCTTTACTCAAGCCACTTCTAGTTCACACTAAATATTCTTTGCACCTAGCCACTCTTAGCTAACCAAGTATTCTTTCGAATCTCAGCTACTCATAGTTGAATCCATCAAGGAGAATTCTTTCCCTAGCCACTCTTAGCTCAACCAAGTATTCTTTACAAAGTCACTCATGACTTAACTAAGTATTCTTTGGACACTTAACCGTTCTTGACTACTCCCTTTAATATTGTTTTCCAAGGTCTGAAGGTTTGATCAACAAATCATCGGATCTAACGATTAAGGGGGATTACATCTTACGACAACTATAAGGTTTCAGTTTTCTCTCCTAGTTTAGATCTTCATGCATTCTAAGAAGAGTTTGCATCTTTTGACGTGCATAAGGTTAAGCACTCTTTTCTAGGTACTTGTATAAACACTTTTGATGTTCTCTTTCAAGATCTAATGGATCCATATATCTGGTAATTCTCTAAACTATGGATCCTTTTCTAAAACTTTGAGCATTGCTCAACATCTAAGTAACATTTTGGCATAGTATGTCTTCTCTTCTCTCTTTTTTCTTCTTGGTGACGGGCTTAATTTGGAGAATTCATGATTCACGTATTAAATACATTATTAAACTTAATTCTCTTGATTTTTTTAAAAATAATTTTCGACAAGATGAAAAACATTAAGAAAGATTTGAAATGCATTAAACTTATTTTTTTATAACATATGCTCACATGACACAATGAATCAATAAAAGTAACAAACCCTTTTTCCTTAAAGAAATATTTTAAAACAAAATCCTAATTAGAGTGAATTAAATCAAAAAGGAAAATACTCTTTTTTTTATTGGGATAAGATACATGGTGGTTTTGATACAGTATAAAATAGTTCCAGAATAAAAACCAACATAGAATTTAACTTTGGAGACAAATAAGATAACACCTGAATATATTTTTAACAGAAAAGTTTAAATTGAAAAAATTCAGTTATTTAGTTTTTATTTTTATAATAACAACCACCAACTCTCTCTCTAAGAAGATATTTTGTTTTATTTTTATAAAAGCTACCAAATCTTTCTCTCACACACAAAAGTTGTTCTTCCACATTTATTTTCTTTCTCTCTAAAAGTATACCTTCCTTCCTTATCAAAATGATGATCGGTGGTCACTTTTATATTCCTAGCATCGGGTAAAGCAAAAATGTCCGATCAGATTCTTAAACAGAGTTAGATTGCTCGTGATTTTAGATTTTTGGAACTCCTTTAAGTATCTCTACTCTATAGAGGTAGGGAAGCTAATTGTATGTTTATCTTATGTTAGTTTGAAATAGTGATTTATCTAAAATGTTGATTTTGGTAAAGGAAACTAATTGTATGTTTTTTATGTATTGTAATTATTTGTTTTATTAAGTATGAATTGGATGAATTTAAAATAAATTGAGTGAATGTTTATATATGATGTAGTATCAATTTTTGTGAATAATATGGAATGGTGATCGAGACATAGTATCTTCAAACAAGGAGATACTAGTGTTGAGATTGTTAGGATGTTTATTGTTTTAGGATTTGATGTAAAGAGGTATCCTAACTCTACTCGTACATTGAATTCAGATAGATGGAGATTACCGAGGGGCGATTGGTTAAAGTCAAAGGAGGTTCATATGGACATGTCCGAGGTTTTAAATATGAGTTGATCAGAATAGTAAATATGGATTAACCTTGTGCATATAGGAACTGATTCGAGGTTTGAAATATGAACTAATCAAAATAGACTGTATCCGAGGTTTGAAATAGGAACTGATTGGAAAAAATGGATGATATATGACAGGTGCACACCTCTAAGTCTAACTCAATGCATAAGTCTTCCAAAAGTAGAGAGTCTAGTGTCCTTGTATATGAGTCAACATATGTATGATATGAGCTGAATTATGAAATCTTAATTTGTTGTGATTTGGCTGAAAGAGAAATTTAATTTATGAAAATACATTTTTTTAAACTCTCTAGCTTATCCTTCTTTTTGTACGATATTTTTTTGTTTTTAAATTTATGACGATCGTGTATTATACGTGAACAGAGGATTTGACAGGTGATGTGACTCTTTAGTGAGCTGATGGAGAGGTTTAATTTTATTTTATTTTGTGGTTGTAAGAAGAAGATATTTTGAGGAAGACAATAAGCTGACTATTGCTCGATTTTTTAGTAGCTTGAACAGTGATATAAGAGATCTTGTCGAGCTGTAAGAATATGTTGAGATGGAAGATTTGTTAAATAAGGCCACTCAAGTTAATCAACAACACAAGAGGAAAAGTATTGTAAGAATGAACTCTTCCTATTTTAACCCAACAAGTAGGAGGGACAAGTCTAGAAAGGAGGGATCCTCATCCTTCAAACTTACTAAGGTAATTCCACATGGAAAAGCTCCAAAGAGTTCCAACGAGAAAACCACTAAAATTGGGATGTAAAGTGCTTTAGGTGCTTAGAAAGAGACATTATGCTTCTGAGTGTCCTACTAAAAGAATTGTCACCCTTAAGGATAATGGAAAATACCAATGAGACTTCAGTTAGTGAAGAAGATGAAGAGGAAGCAATGGAAGGTAACTTATTAAAATCTTTAGAAGGTTATTGGGAAGTCAACTACAAGCTTTAGACAAATCCCAAAAAGAGAACACTTTTCATACTAGATGTTATATCAATGGAAAATTGTGTTCTTTGATTGTTGATAGTGGAAGTTATACCCATGTGACTAGCTCTAGACTAGTGTCCAAATTAAATTTGGATACTAAGCCACATCCTAGGCTATACAAACTTCAATGGCTTAGTGAATAAGCAAGTGGAGGTGTGCCTTTCCATGGAACAATCTACTGACAAGGTTCTATGTGATGTAGTTCCAATAAAGGCAATTCATATCTTATTAGACATATCATGACAATATGATACAAGGACAATCTATAGTAGGTTCAATAAGATTTCTTTCATACACAATGAGAAGAAACTTATTCTTAAATCATTATCTCCTAGAGAGGTTTATGAGGACCAAATAAAATTGAGAGCAAGAAGAATTCAAGAGAAAGGAGAAAAAAAGTGAAACACATAAAAAAAATGAAAAAAAAAAAGTGAAATACATCGTTAAAGAAGCAAGAGTGAAACACTTGAGAGCAAAACAAGTTGTTTGGTGAGAGAGAGTAAGGTGAACAAGGTGTTGTTGGACAATAAGCCACTTTACTTATTGTTTTGCAAAAATAATATTTTGATTGCTAATAACTCTAATAAACCTATTGTTCCTGCTAGTGTTGAGTTTCTTTTGCAAAAATATAAGGATGTGTTCCCAAAGAAATCCCAAATGGCTACCACCGTCAAGGGAATTGAGCATCACATTGATCGCATTCTTGAAGCTTCTTTACCCAATCGACCAGCTTATAGGAGCAATCCCCAAGAGACTCAAGAATTCAAAAACAAGTTGATAAATTGATGAGCAAAGGGTGGCTGCAAGAGAGCATGAGACTGCAGTGCTCTCAATAATATCACAATTAAATACAAACATCCTATTCTCAGGTTAGATGATCTCTTTAATGAGTTACATGGTGATTATATGTTTTCTAAGGTTGATTTTAAAAGCACGTACCACCAAATTAGGATAACAAAAGGGGATGAGTGAAAAATTGCATTTAAAACTAAGTATGGTTTGTAAGAACGGCGAGTAATACCTTTGAGCTAACTAATGCCCCAAGCACTTTTATGAGATTAATGAACCATGTCTTAAGAGAATTTTTGGGCAAATTTGTTAATGCATATTTCGATGACATTCTGATTTATAGCATTAATATTGATTTGCATGTTGAACATTTGAGTGTTGTAATGAGTGTGCTTAGAAAAGAAAAATTATTTGCTAATCTTAAAAAATGTACCTTTTGAACTGACCATGTTGTATTTCTGGTATTTGTTGTGAGTGCTAAAGGGGTACAAGTGGATGGAGAAAAGATTAGAGGCATTCAAGAGTGGCCTACACCTAAAAATTGTGAGTAAAGTGAAAATTTTTCATGGTTTAGCCAGTTTCTATAAGAGGTTTGTTAGGGATTTTAATACTTTGGTTGCACCTCTTAATGAGATAGCTAAAAAGTATGTGAGATTTAAGTGGAAAGAGAAACAATAGTAAACCTTTGTTGCCCTTAAACATAAGCTAACTAATGTTTTCATTCTTGCATTGCCAAATTTTACAAAATCTTTTGAAGTTGAATGTGATGCATCTGATGTGGGCATTGAGGCTATTTTAATCTAGGAGGGACACCTAATTGCTTATTTTAGTGAAAAATTGAATTGGGGTTTCCCTATGTTAGCACCAGTAGCTGTTGGATATGATTTGGTGAAATCAACACAAGAGTAAAGTCTACAATGGATCCTAGCTACAACATGAAGTGCATATAGACTTGAGGAGCTTGATAAAGTATTGGTCCTAGACTAGGTAGGGTGTGTGGTTGTGAGTTGTGTCTCTGATTTAAAATCATATGATTGCATGATTGATTATTCAAAAGTAAGCTACAAAGATAAATTTGCTTAATAATATTGTTCAAAAGATTTTAAGAGTAAAGCAAATCAGATTTTGTGAATCAAATTCAGAAAAGTAATCAGTAAACTGTTTTTAAAATTTGAACCTGATATATTTTCTGATTAAGTAACAGGATGATGTCAATTGATTGAATGGTAACTCAATTGATTGAAGTCTTAACGGTCAAAAATAACATTTTTTCTATATAAAGGGACATGCACATGTTTTCCAAAAAAACAAGAAGTACATAAATCATATTGAGCGAATTTTGTGTGAAATACTTGAGAGAAAAACGAGCGCAAACCTTGTGATCGATTGAGCAATTGTTTTTCAACAAGAAAACTATTCTTGGAGTTTTACTATTGAATTCATCTACTGCTACCTCTGATATTGAATCAGAGCTAAGTGTTCCACTCTGTTCTTAATATATTGTATAATCTGTTGAGTGAAATTATTGTGTATTGTTTGTATTCTTGATACATTTCTTGTACTGGAACTGAAGGTTACAAGTTACTGAGGGTTGTAATTGTAACTAGTTGTTTACGGAGGTTTTTGCATTGGTTTTACACCTACCGTAGGGTTCAGTAGTGTGTGGTTTCTACGGGGAGCAGTGTGTACTGTGGGGAGCAGTGTGTACTGCGGAGAGCAGTATTGTATCTTGTAAAACTGACCTTGGTGATCTTTTAGTTGAAATTTTTACTAGTTTACAAAGGACTGGACGTAGACCTTGAGGAAGGGTGAACAAGGATAAAATCTTGTGTTCTTGATCTTTCTTTCTCTCTTCTTGAACGCATTTGAGTTTTTGTTTTCGCACGATCAACAAGTAGCTCTTCACGCTTACTATTTAATAATTCAACTGATATTCTGTGTGTCTAAACTTGTTATTTCATCTGAGTAATTGACTGATAGTGTTATTAATCGAATTAACACATTAACTAGTTTCTATTAACATTGTTGAACAAAAGAACATTTGTATAACATTCTTTCTTGAGATAAGTTGCAATTTCTTGGAGTGTTCATTATCTGATTATTTCTGTGTTGTTCTGTTATTCATCTTAACTGAGTAAATTGCTTTCACTTGTTGTTCTGATAATATTTAGATCAACTGCAATAATTGTTTGTTTGTGTGCACTGAACTGGCTATCAAGAATATGTGACTTCAGTGAATTGTATTGTGCTATTTCAGTTTCTGATAAATCTGTATAATTGACTTAATTTTTTCTTTGACATACTGATTCTTGTTGTGTAATTTTGAATTGCGTTTATCAGTGAATTGGTAAAGAATATTCATTCAATCTTTCATACTTTCCAATATTTGAAAAAAAATTTTGAAAACTTTTTAATAGTTCAATTCACCCCCTATTGAACTCAGCCTAAACCTATTTTCTACATCCTAAACTATCCAACTTATGACAACAAATTGTATGCTTTAGTGTGTACATTATAAACTCGGCAGCATTATCTTTTGCCCAAAGAATTTGTAATTCATAGTGACCATGAATCTCTTAAATATTTGAAAGGACAAGGTAAGTTGAATAAAAGGCATGCCAAGTAGGTTGAGTTCCTTAAACAATTTTTATATGTCATTAAACATAAAAAGAGAAAAGAAAACATTATTGTTGATGCGTTATCTAGACAACATGCATTACATGTGACATTTTTTGATACAAAAGACTTCAGAAACATTGCATGAGTATTTCAATTGGCCCTGTAATATGACGTGCATAAATTTTGTGCATTACATTGTAAAAAGACAAAATCAAAAGTGATATCACATAGTCTTTTATATGCCCTTGCTTATACCTAAATGTTCTTGGATTAACATTTTTATGGACTTTGTCTTAGGATTGCCACGAATAAAAAGTGTCAAGAATTTTGCTTTTGTTATTGTTAATAGGTTTTCAAAAATGACACATTTCATACCTTACAAGAAGATAAATGATGTTTGTCATGTAACTGACCTATTTTTTAGGGAATTGTGAGATTTCATGGAGTGTCTAGAAGTATTATAAGTGATAGGGACACTAAGTTTCTAGGCTTAGTGCTAAATTACTTTTCTCTACTACTTGTCATCCGCAAACTAATAAGCAAACTAAAGTAGGAATAAGACTTTAGGCACTTTGCTTAAGGATGTTTTAAAGAAGAATCTTAAGTCTTCGAAGGAATGTTTGTCTCATGTAAAATTTGCTTATAATAGGATTGTTTATATCAAAATTAATTGTTCACCACTTGAAATTGTGTATGGATTTAATCTTTTAATACTGCTTGATTTATTGTTTATGCCTGATATTTCTATTTTTAAGCATAAGGATGCACAGGCCAAAGTCGATTATGTGAAGAAGTTTCATGAGCGTGTGAAGGCACAAATTGAAAAGAAAAATGAGAGTTGTGTCCAGCAAGCTAATAAAGGAAGAAAGAAAATTGTTTTTAAACCCATTGATTGGGTTTGGGTTCATAAGTGGAAACAAAAATTCTCTAAGCAAAGGAAGTCCAAACTCCAGCCAAGAGGAGGTGGTCCTTTTCAAGTGTTGGAGAGAATTAATGATAATGCTTATAAAATTTATCTATTTGGTGAGTACAGAGTGAGTGTCACTTTTAATGTATCTGATTTATCTCTTTTTGTTGTAGGAAATGATTTTTAATATTTGAGGACAAATGCTTTCCAAGAAGGGGGCAATAATGTGGACATCCAAAGCCAACTCTACGAGACCCGTGATGAGGAAGTTCAAGCCCACAAAGTAAAAAATGAAGTTCAGAATCTAATTCAAGACTTAGGTGGGCTCATGACTAGAGAAAAGCCTAGGAAAATTCAAGAAGCTCTATAGTACAAAGTGATGAAGGCTCAACTATTGAAAGACAACCATATAGAGAAAATTAGGCTGATTACATATCTAATGAGGTTGGAGAACTGAGAGAAGGTTAATAAAGAATTTATTTTATTCCAAATGAGGGAAACTCATAACCTAAATCGTATTTAAACATTTTCAGAAATTAAGAAGGACATACAATACATTTTTGCAAAATTGGTGAGAGTGAATCTTATGGGTTCTTTGTTGAACCAACTCTTAGACTAATCAATAATTTTTCATTCTCTTGTGGCATCTCTGCAACTTATCTTCTTTCATGGAAGTGGCATTGCTTCTTCCTGTCACCCATTTTACTTGAAATCCTACTTTTCAATTTTCCTACCCTAGACAAGTTTGTTCTTGAATCCCAACAGACAAGTCCAAATCATTATTAAAAATAATGGTATTAAGTGATGATTGAGAAGGACCTAATTAAGATGACTCACATTAAAGCATTGTATTAGTCATTTAACTCATATGTTTATGGCTATAAGAAGTAGCAATGATAGTTCAAGCAGATTTTATATGACATTTTGGGTGTCAAGAATAAGAAGAGCGATAAACTCAACTAATAGTACAAGTAAAACATATTGGACATAACTAATATCCTCTATAAAAAGAGGGAAGAAAGAGTTAGTTCAAAGAAGTGACATTAGCAAACGTATAGTACCTCTTGGTTTCAGAAAAGTAACACTAATATCCTTTTTTTAAGGCGAGAATATCCTATGAAAATGCATTTAATGTATAGCTGAGAGTTTATCTAAACCTAGAGACGTGTCATGAAAAAAAACATACACAATAGGAGAGAAATATGGAAGAGAGGTTTCTTTAGAAATAGAATGAAGTAAGAAAACTTATTTTCAAGTAATAAGAAGTCATTTTTTTAATGAGAAAACAACAATTTCGGATGACATCGATGATAGACAAGTACATTTGCACCAAGCAATAAGGTACAAGCACTTTGAACTAAATGTTTATTTTTTTTTCTTTACTATAACATTTTGTTGAGATGTGTGGAACTAAATGTTTATTTTTTTTTCTTTACTATAACATTTTGTTGAGATGTGTGAGCTCAACTAAATTAATATAAAAATATCAAATGTGTTTTAAAGATTAGAGAAAACAAAGCAAAAGTATTCTTTGACATTATCGCTTCCTAAATTTTGATAACTTTATCAAATAATAAAATATCTAAAATAAAAAATACAAGACATAGTTAAGTCCTAAAATATCATATGGATGATAGAAAAAATAAAATTACATATAGATTGAATGTCTAGGAAAATAATATCTAATGTATTTTCTTAGTTGACATGATTCACGTCCTAAAATACGTCCTAAAGTTAGAAGTCTACTAAGTTGAGTAACCATCTTTTCTAATTTTGACAAGTAAGCACGACCTTAATGTTCATATAAAAAATTCAAAAATAAAGATGTAAAACAAGATACATGTAAGCCAGTTCCAAAGTAGTACATGCCTCTATATTTATGTCCTTCACCAACAATCAAATCTTACCATATTTATGTATAACATAAGATTTTAACATCAAAGGATACTAAAATATTTAATAATTTTGTTAATTGAATTAAAGAAGTGTGATTGAAATAATAGGTAGATCTATTGGTTATGGTTAAAAGATGAGGCACTTTAGTAAAGGAGAGATAAGATAATAGAGAGACATCATTAGAGATGTGATTACAAGCATCTAAGTCAATTATTCATGAAATTTGACTTTCCATAAATTTTTGAATGTAAGTTTGGAGTTGTAAATGATTGTACTATGTAGTTAAATTTCAACCTCATTTTCTTGATACTCTTTATCAAAAAACTTGAATTCAACAACCTTAGTTTTGAAGTCATATGAATAATAGAAATTTTCTAAGATATGATCCATTTTTTCGCAATACGTATATTAAAGATATCCTCTACCACTATGTCCTTCTCAAATTCTATATACTTTGACTAAAAATACAGTCGATTCTTGAAAATTTCCATCCTTAAAAGCTAAAACACAAAAAAAATTGTATAATTAGACTTTCCATGGCTAGAACTTTTTCATTAGTTAGGATGTAATCCCTAATATAGCCATAATCAAATTTCATTGCATAGAATATCATAACCATATAAAATGTGATCAACATCTTGATTTTTTTTAGGGAATCAACTTTTAAAAACATCATTAATTCTTCAGCAACAAAATAAAAGACATCATATCATGTTTTTTTTGTTTAAGAGATGCTAGCTTGTAGACATAATCATAAAGACTTTAAATATTGTTTGCAAAGATATTTGAGCCTTCTTCCAAAAAGTTGTGCAAATTTTGAAAGTTCTAGGGTTTCAATACATTGAGTTCCACCAATTTCTATAATAGAGCATAGGGTTGAACATTCAACCTTCACCATTATACAAAGTTTTCTAAAGAGATCACACTTACATCTTTTATAATTGAACCCTTGGCTAAGAAACCAAAGTTCCACAAAGAATGCCCAACAAAAATAACTTTTTCTCATTAAGCTTTTTCAATGTAACTATGGAGAGGTTGAAAAACATTGTGTTGGTCTCGAAGTCATCTATAAAAATCATGTTAGAACAAAAATACAACATCCTAAATGTTTTAATTATGTGCTTAAACACAACAAGTTGGAAGCTTGAAATACATGAAATAGCTATATCTAACAAATGCTAATAAGATCACAAATACATATGCTTCATCTGAAGAACGATAAAATCATTAATACATATGCTATCTAGCAAATGATAAAGCCAAGTTTTACTTTGTTTGATAAGTGAACTGAAGATTATTCAGATAATAAGTATAAACCAAGACTTCAAGCTAAAACCCATGAACAGTATTCCAAAAGCTTAAGTATGAAGATATAAAGAATGTCCTTTATGTCTGTTGTAGGAAGATCCGTGCCAAGCAACAACGTTCAAAAATATCTTAAGATATGAGTTAAAGCTGAAATGACTTCTAACTTCTCTAACATGACTAGTTTCAACTCTGACTAAGTTGTTTATCTTGTACGATGTGCACTTTTAACAAATGTTTGGTGTAAAAAGTTTATTATCAAGAAAGATAAGTACTACCAACTATTAAAGAGTTTGTGTAAAAAGAGTATATAATGTTTTTTTAATATAAGAACTCATCAAATGATAGCAAAAAAAGAAATAAAACAACAAAGAGAGTTCAAAGCTACTCAATGGAAGGAATACAACAACTACACTTCAAGAGCTTATAAAAAGACATGCTTCGAAGAAGAGAAGACAAGAAAAGTGAGTCATATTTTGCAACAGATGAAATTTTACTGAATTTTTTCTATGCCTAAGGCTTTCTAAGAACATTATTCGTGTTCACTCCTGCCTACTAGCAAAGAGAGCTTAAATCTTGTATATTTCAAATGACACTGCCCTTTCTAATAAGCAAAAACTAGTGATTTATTGATTACTTATATTTTGTGTCAATGTTGAGCCAATCAAGAATGGCTAGTATCAAAATACTCCATGTTGAGCCAAGAGTAGCTAGTGTCAAGAATATTTAGTGTTGAACAAAGAGTTGGTAGTATCAAGAATACTCAGTGTTGAGCCAAGAGTGGCTAGTGTAAAGAATACTTAATGTTGAGCCAACAATTTCTAATATTAAAAACATTCAATGTTAGTCAAGAATAACTTGATCAAAGAGTACTCATTGTACATCGTAGCAGTATAATACTTAGTCAAATTTGATTAGTTAGTCAAGAATTGAACACAGTTTATAAGATTAGACTAATCAATATAAAAATACTAAATATCTTTTTCTTTTCTATAATCTTTTGTATTGGATGTTATACAATTGTTTAACCAACTAAAGAAGGAAGGAAAACTTAAAATTAATCTTATGAAGATTTTTTAGCCTTTTCCTATACTTATATTGTCTGACGTCAACTAAACAAGCAATATCAACAAAAAACTATAAAATCTTTGAAACACAATTCAATCATCCCTTCTTATGTTATTTCCTATTTTTCACATCACAAAACAAAAACAAATGCCCAACAATACAAGGGAATAGAACCTAAGAGAGGGTGGGGAGATCTTCCTTTTAACCAAGATCGGGGAAGTCTAGCAAGTCCCACAAACAAAACCCAAAGCAATAGTGACATGTGGGTTTCACATGCTTGAGTTTCAGCGTAATGAAAGGTGGCATGTGGAGACACATGCAACTATTTCTCACTATAACATTGTTGGGGTTATTGATACACTTGTGAAAGGTTGTTTAGGACCTTGATCAACTCAATAGGAGATGAAAAAGACAACCTATTCGCAAGAACAAACCATTAAAAACAATAAGCATTCATCAATGAAGAAAACACAAGTACAAAACAATAAGACAAATAGAACTGAAAACTAAAATTTCAAGAATAAGTATAATACAAGTCACCAATTGACAAAGCCTGTCAATATAAGACCCAAAACAAAATAATTCTCTATTTCATTCATCTATGAAAACGTACAAAAGGAGACACTTCTTTTATAGATGCAATTCTCATCCTAGAAGAGTGTGAAAGGTCAAAAATAATTAACAAAGTTAATCCAAGTTAAGTGTCTTAATCACTTAAAATTAGGGAAGTCACATGGTCATTTCTGAAAATTAAGAAAAAGCAACCATTACAAAAGATGACATGGCATGGAGTCACATGAAACATGTACTTGAGTAGTTTCAAGTGCCATGGAGCTCTCTCTCAAGTTATAAACCTCTAATGTCTTTCTTCTCTCAAGTTCTATACAAATTCTAAGACTCTTCAAGCTCTATTCTTTTTATCTCTTTTTCTAAAGTCTTGGTTTGTCTTTTAGTTTTGACTTTTTTCATTTGCTTCTTTAATTTGTTTTCTTTATCTCTTCTTGCTAAAGTTCTTTTTATTTCTTTATGTATTTTTTTTCTTGTTTCTTAAGAGCCTCATCCTCATATGTATCAGTTAATTATAACTCAAGAAGACGATTTAGACCCAGTGGTTACTGAGCGAAACTAGATGGACAACGATGACTTGCTCTAAGACCAACTTAAGAAAATAAAGAACAAATAAAAAATACATTGAGAACTTAAAAAGATCTCCCTTAGTTGGTTATATTTATATATAACAAACGTGTGATGTAGTGATGAAAAAAGAAAAAGTAAAAGACAAGTAATTGTAAGTGTAAATAAGTATTATCGAAAAACAAATTTTGAATAAAGCTTTTTTGGTATACCATAAACCTATTCTAATGAACATCATCACCATCATTGTTGTCATTCAATTGAACTTTGTTTTTAAGATTAGGAAAAAATTTTTAAGCGATATAATTACAAAAAGTAAAATTAGTCATTCTCTCCCTTACTCAAAGTAAAATTGTGTTGTATAACACATAATAAGGTTTAAAAGCATTAAATACACCATTTAACTAGTGCTTAAGAAACTACATTATTACTTGAACATTAACATGTAGTTACATGGTCACACACATTTTAAAACTCTATACATAAGAGTCAAACTTTATGCTTGAACAATCATATTGTCACCTAAGTTCATCTATTTAAAAAAAAATTATGTTTAGTCTCATTCTCGAACTTCAAGTTATTATTTGAATACTTATATTAACATTTGAATAATAATAACTAATGCATGCACTCATGAAATCATATTTTGAGTATAATATTTCAAGTGTTATTTGAACAATATCAATCCAAATAGCAAATATTAAATAAAACAAACATACAAATTCCTTCTTAATAACTTGTATACTAAGAAACTTTTTCCAAAATGTTACTTGATTATACTAATTTCCTTAACAACATATAAACATGTTCATATCTTCCACCATCATTTACATGTCTAAACAATGCTACATTTAATAGACTATTATTAAATCCTCCTTTGTTTAATTCTAGAAATCAAATGGAGTTTCTAGTAACTTCCAAATACCAAACCCAAAGAATAACATATATACACGTATAATATATACACCCAAATCATCTTCCTTTACAAAATATCTAAATTAAAGAAAGAAAATAAATTAAGTCTCTGATAAGAAATAATACCTGGATAAAAAATCTAGTCACCTCATTTTAATCTTCAGCTTGCCACCTCTCCAAGGATATAATCTGAAAACACAATAATATTCAGATTGTTTTCTGTTCCTAAAAAAAGTTTAAAAAAAATTGAAGTTCAAATAAATAATATTTCAATAAAATAAATTATAAACATCTCTATTTTATTTAAAAATTTTCTATTCTCTTATTTATTTAAAATTTACTTCTAAAACATTACATTTTAGTTGAGAATGTTGGAAAAAAAAAAAAAAACAGCTCATATGTGATGCTTCGTGAACATAAGAACCTATCATATTAATTCATACTTACTCAATTATCTTTTTTCTCTTATTGCTTCTTTATTTCTTTTCAACTAAACACCTTTAATATCTATTTAATTTCTCATCTATTTTCATAGTCTTATTTTCATTCAACCATTTCTCCTGACAAACAACAGATAACTTAAATCTTCTCTCTTGCCAAACATATATGACCTTACTAATGGAGGTATTCATTGATTAAATAGATTTAATTATATAACTATCTATCACTTTTGTTACGTCACCTCACTCAATCACCACAGAAAATCAGCAAGAAAGAGGGGTACATTTAATATACCTCGTTAAATTAATTGCTTTCTGAAAAGGAACACACAAAAAAAACTACTTGCTTTCTAAGGAAGAACACACAAAAAAAACTACGGGTACTTTCACATAGGATACACCTGTCAGAACTTACAAATTCAACAATCCCTCTCTTACTAATTTGGTCTTATTAATCTCTCATTTTTTAACAACCTTATTCAGCTCCTCATTATTCGCTTTCCTTAATATTTTTTTTATAATATATTTTTAATTCATTTTTCTGATTCTTCTCCTATTGAATTGTTTCTAACATTACTTTCCTTCCCAAAATCCACCTTGTCCTTGTCCTGAAGTGGAATTTAGGAAACTGTTCTGGTATGATTGTTGCATCTTTCACCTAACAGCTTTTCTTCCACTTCTTTCCACTCTATCAGCACCTACATCACCCTATTTGCGTCAACCCTTTTTTTCTGTTAATTCAATTCTTGAGTTTGCAACACCTGCATTGGTACATTGTTTCTCCTCGCACTTGTAAGCTTGGTGGTAATTTTAATTCCACATATTCATTCTCGATAATCCATTTAAGTTGAGAAATATGAAATATTATATGTATCTGAACATCTTCAAGTAATTGTAGCCTATAAGCCACCTGTCCATTTGAGCTATTACTCTGAAAAGATCGTAGTATCGTGCAGCCAATTTGGAATTGATCCTCGTTGGCATTGATTGTTGTTTGTGATGCCTAATCTTTGAATAAATTTCATTTCCTACCATTATTTTTGCTGAGCTTTTGTGACGGTTAGCAAACTTAGACATTTGATCTTGTGTTCGTTGTAAATGAAATTTAAGTTGTTTCAAAACTTCATCCCTAATCATTAAATCTTGCACCACCGCCTTTATTCTCGTCTCTCCTAGAATGTAACGAGTCAATGATGGTGGTGCTCTCCCAACACCACTTCAAAAGGAGTGTATTTCGCAGCTTCTTGATAACTGGTGTTGTATCAATGCTCTGTCCATAGCATAAATTGCATCCAAGTCTTTGGCTGTTCTGAACAAAAACACCTCATATGTTTCCAAAATTATGTTCAAAATCTCTATTTGCCCATCTAATTCTGGATGATAAGTTGTGCTCATATTTAACTTCATTCCTTGTAATCTGAACAACTCCTTCCAAAACAAACTCATGAAGAGAGGATCTTTATCACTTACAATAGAGGTCGGAGTTCTATACAGCCGAACCATCTTCTTCACAAATATCTCTACCATAGACCTTGTTGAATAAGGATGCTTAAGTGGGATAAAATGACCATCATTGCAGAGTCTATCCACCACTACAAAAATGACATCAAAACCATTAAATTTAGGTAATCTAATGATAAAATCCATACTAATCTATTCCTATATAGCTGCTGGAATCGGTAAGAGTTGCAACAATCCTTAAGGTGAATTGGCCAAATATTTACTTTGTTGGCACACATGACAAGTAGTGACAAATTCAGTGACTTCTTTATTCCTTTCCAATGTATAGATTTTGCAATCCTTTTAAGAGTGTGGAACACGCAGAAATGGCCCCCAATGGATGTAATGTGAAATTCTTATACTAAAGTAGGAATCCAAACTAAATTTGCTGACAATACCAATTTGCCTTTATAATGAAGTCTACCGTTCTCTAAAGTATAATTCCCATTGGATTTAAGATTTTGTATCAATTCTGTGATAATCTTCTGCAGTTCACTATCATTGTGAATTTCCTTTTCAATCTCCTTCTGATTTTGTCAGTAAGGACGTGATATAAAACTCAGCTCCATTGTATTTCCTTCTTCTCCAAAAACCCGAGTCAATGCGTCAACCGCCCTATTAGTGGCTCATGATTTGTATATATTGTCAAACTCGTAAGCTAATAATTTGGCCAACCAATTTTATTGATTTTGAGTTGTAATTCTTTGTTCTAACAAATGCCTCAAACTCTTCTAGTCAGTACACACTGAACCTCCTTCCCACCAAATATGGTCTCCAATGGCCAACACTAAAGCTATTAGTTCCTTCTCATAAATTGATTTAGATAGTGAAGTTTGGCCAATGCATTGCTAAAGAAAGGAATTGGCTTCTTGTCCTGAGATAACACAACACTAATACCTTTCCCTGACGCGTCACATTCTATACAAAAAGGCTTGCTAAAATTAAGCGACCTTAGAACAGGTGATGTGGTGAGTGCTTCCTTCAACTATCGTGTTTTTATTTATTCATTCAAAACTTTCCTTCTTCAGTAATTGTGTAAAGGGTCTCACTATCTTCTCATAATTATAGATAAATCTTTGATAATATCCTGTCAAGTCCAAGAAGCCCCTTAAGAACTTTAATTCTTGGGTATTGGCCATTGTTCAATAATTGTAAGCTTTTGGAGATCCATTTTAACTCCTTCAGAGATGATATGCCTCAAATACTGCATTTATTTCTTCTCGAAATCACATTTCTTTCCATTAGCAAAGAATTTATGTTTGAATAGGGTCTTAAGTACTAATTTAATCTGGCTCAAGTGTTCCTCTCAGGTCTTGCCATATATCAGTACATTGTTAAAAAGCACTAAGACAAACTTCCTCAAATATGACTACAAAGTCAAATTCATAGCACCTTGGAAAGTAGTTGGTGCATTGGTGAGTCCAAAAGACATCACCAATCATTCATAGTGTCCATGATACGTGCGAAAAGTCATTTTGTGTATATCTTCTTTTATCATTCGTATTTGATGATATCTTGCCCGAAAATCCACCTTTAAAAAGTAACATGCTCCATACAATTCATCCAACAACTCCTCTATCACTGGAGTAGGGAATTCATCAAGAATTGTGACTTTATTTAAGGCCCTGTAATCAATGCAAAATCTCCAACTCCCATCTTTCTTTTTCACGACTTGAGAAAGGGTTATTTCTCGGTCTAATTATCCCAACCCTTAGCATTTCCTACACTTGTTTTTCAATCTCTACCTTTATCACATAAGGGTATCTATATAGTCTCACATTCATAGCTTCAATTCCTTCTTTCAAAGGAATTTTATGGTCTCCTCCTCTACTAAGAGGTAGCTCTTTGTTTTCTTCAAAAACTCCTTAGCATTCTCTCAACATTTCTTCCAGTTGCCTTCTCTATTCTAGAGTCAACCGCGCCACCTCCAAATTTACATCCCCAATACTTGCATTTTCAGCATCCCAAAACACAAAAATAGTTTCTATTTTTATCTTTTTCCAATGCTCGAGGAGTCACTAAATTTTCCTCAACGAAAGATCTTCTTGTATATGTACCATATCTCCCTTATACTAAAAAGTTAAGAGCAGTGTTTTCTAATTTTCCTTCACATCTCCTAACGAGACCAACCATGTAACCCCTAAAATCACATCCACTCATCCTAATTCAAAAAGATAAAATATTTCTTTGATAGTATGTTTCTCTAATTTCACTATCACTTTTTTGCAACATCCTCTAGTGTCTCTTTAAAACCCATCACCTAATGTGACATTATACGAAGGTGTGTCTTCCATATCTCTTTCACCAAATCTGTTGATATGAAGTTGTGGTTGGCTTTACTATCTATCAATATTAACACCTTCCTCCCTCTAATCATTCCCTGCATCTTCATGGTATGTGATTTGGTTAACCCCTGCTGACACCTCAGACAAACTCATTTGGGGCTTCTTTCGTGTCCTGACCTTCACTCTCCCATTCTACCGCTTCTTCTTCAATCTCTCCCTATATTTGGGTTTCTTCTTCCAATTCCTCCTCTTTTTCCCCACATATCACAACCCTCAAATTTTTATAAAGACATTTATGTCTGTAACTGTAGAGTTCTCCGCAATGAAAACAGCAACCCACATCCCATCTTTTCACGTATTCAAGATATAGCAAGGTTCTAGCTGTCCCCACTACTCCGTACGTATTGGATCTCATTTCTCTTGCAGCATTGAAAGGTTCCTTCCTCTCATTACTAACAGTACTGGATTGTCCTGTTATACTGATTCGTTTATAGTTTTCCAACTTTGCAATCACTCCTGAACCCCCTGTGTATCGAAAATGAGAATGCCGAGAGCTCTCATCAACTCCTTAGGGTCATGTGAACGAATTTGATGTCTAATTTTGAGTTGTAATCCCACCAAGAAATACCCCATCAATTATTCTTCCATAAGGATTTGGGCTTCAAATACCAACAGCTCCTGGATATACTCTTCCACGCTCTCAAATGCTCAAAAACTAAGCTTCTATAACGTCCACCGAATCTTTGAATCAACGCTTCAATAAAACTCTCCCAAGATTGATTCTTTGTGCTCTATTTCCAAAACTGAAACCAGTTGGCATTACCTTCCATAGGTTATCTTTAATTGTCCATGGCAGCCACTTCTTGCACCTCAAAAAAAATTTCAATTTCAGCCACTTCTTGCACCTCAAAAAATTTCAATCTTTGAAATCCATCCTGCAAGTCCATTCCTTCATAAATAGATAATTCCATCCTCCTAAACGTTTTATCCCTTTCTTCCTCCTTCAAAATTGCTTCATATTTAAGCACTTTTTTCTTTTCTTTCGTCGTAGTTAACCGAACAGTTTTTTGAAATCTTTTAACATTGCTTTCATCTCTTTCAGATCTTGTAGATATCTTCTTTGACCATGCCCATCTCAATTTTCAACTTCACAATCACCCTACCACCTTGTTCGGTGGCCCATTCTTTTAGTGTACTCAATCGTCCCTTCATCTTGCCACACCACAACTCACCTCCGTCCAAAGAGAACCGGCAGATCAGACCAAATTTTTTACCTCACCTCACTCAATCACCACAGAAAAATAGCAAACATGAATACACTGAATATACCTGTTAAATTGATTGCTTCCTCAAAAGAAAGAACACAAATACACACAAAGGAACCGCTGCTCCTTTCATACAGGATACACATGTCAGAACTTACAAATTCAACAACCCCTCTCTCCCTAGGTTGATCTTATTAAAGAAACCAACCTCTATTTCTCTCATTTCTCTAACAACCTTACTGTCCCCACATTATTCTCTTTCCTTAATCTTCTATAATATACTTTCAATTCATTTTTCTGGTTCTTCTCCTATTATTCTCTAACAATTTTTCATGTTCAACACATCAGTAAAAAAATAAGAAACAAGCGTCACAAACTGAAAATAAAAGTGATTAATGAGAGATGCAATCTAGTCTCAGTAGAAAATCAATAGAATAGCCTACATCATGCAGGAAAAATGTTATCAAAACCTGAGTTCTAGGGATATAATTTCTCAGATTCATCTATTCAACGGAAAATTGGTTTAACTATTGTCTCGACTAGACACAACAGGGAAAAATGCAAGTCCAGCTCTCCAACCTCACCTAATTGAGAGAAAAATATATGGTACAACAACTTTTAGTTTGAGGGGAATAATATTCCCTGGATGAAATGAAATTATCTGCGATTGTAGGCGGGTGGTGGCATTGCATCCTTGTTCCCTCGTCTATTTAATGAAGAATATTGATTAGAAGAATGATGGCCATATTCCCTGTGCCCCCTCGCGTTGTTTCGTGGAGTCCAATTCTGGTTAGTTCTAGATGGTTGGAAGTTTTGGCTGTGTTGACTAACTTCATGATGATGACTAGCATATGCACCTTGTGTATTATTGATAAACCTAGCATTTTGATAATTTCCTGATGATTGGTATCCATGCCTCGAACTGCTACCCCCCCTACCCGGATGGTGATTTCTTTCATGATGATGTGATCTAGGGTGATGATAGTCATTTTTTTGGTAAGAATTTGATTGCTGAAGAGGATTGTACGCCTCACGTGGAGGGGGGTATTGTTGATTATAATCATAAGGCTGAGCAGTAGGGACAGCATTGTTAGGTACCAACTGTGGTCTGTCTTGGAGTGCGGGAGCTGAAATAGGAGGTGGCATTGCAACGTGTCCTAGGCGTGATTCATAACCAAAGGAAGACACTGGTTGTCGATGACCCATCGGTCCGGGATAAGATTTAGGAGGTCCATTATGAGGGCGGTGTCGGTATCCAGTAGTGTCAACTTTTGCCTGTAAGGAATTGACAACGAGTCTGTGTGCAGCATCTCCAAGCTCTCGACCAGATATAGATCCTGGAGGGTTTTTCCTGAAATAAAAAAAAAACCGGAGCCCCAGTCAGTTCTAGCCAACTAGATGATGGACTAAAGCTACATACAAAACAACCGTAAATCATAAATTGAAATGGGTGACTGGGAGGGAGGAAAGCGAAAGGGATTGTGTGACTTGGTGAGTTGGGTTAAAGCAGAAATAGAATGAAAAATTGGCAAAAATCAGATAACCCCAGGACTAAGTAAATCCCTCAAATGGGATGAAGGCCAAAAGATTTGTGGTTTTTTATTTTAATTTTTTAAAGAATTTAATAAATATATACAACATGAAATTTTAAAAAAACTAATAAGAAAAATGAAGTTTAATTTTGTTACTATAAAAATATTTTTCATAATTTATTTATTTATTTCTTTTTACTTTTTGATTTATATACATCCACAATACATGTTTTTTACTTTATTTCTCTTATATTTCTTTTTTTTTTATTCCATTCCTCCTCATTTCTTTTGCTCCATATTATTTCACATGCAAGCAAAACAATGCATAAAACAAAGTCTTACCTCCAATTTTCAGAATGGTGTCTCCTACCTGAATCTTCATGCCATAAAACGGGTTCAGGTTGTAGATCTCCGACTGTAACAGTCTGTATACAAAGCACATAATTTTATTTTCCAAATGCGTTACAGAATAAGTAGACGAAATACAAGGAGCTATGGTTCTTTAAACAGACCAGTGTCTTAATATGGCAAATGTTGAAATTGAAAACTAAAGAGGGAGAGGGACTTGGAAATTGAAGGGTGTAAATAAGGAGCAGCTACTAAATTTGATACCTTTTTTGGAAGTTTAACTCCTTGTGGTGGTCGGGCAATGTGTTTGTGTGCATCTGGGAGTCTGTATATCGCACATCTGAGCAACAAGGGGCAAATATGATAAATCACAGCAACTTTCACGATAAATCGTGTTCTTATTAAATTACCCAGTATCGAGAGACTTACACAACATGATTGTCCATGATATCTTCCATGCTTGCGATACAAGACCTAAAGATAGGAGGGCAAGGTTCTCCACCACATAAGGATATGTAACCATTCATTCCACCACTGCACGTATTCCTAAATAACATCAGAAAATAGTCCAGCAAGATATTAAAATTTCAAATTTGAATATATGTATAAATGAAGCAAACAAACTTGACAATTTCATGCATATGAAAACTGCAGTGAACTTCTATAGCAGCATCTATGTTCTTGTCTTGGGAGAAAAAAAATCATTAACTTTTCAAACTTTGCTACTCCAAAACACTATCCTCCCTAAAAACCTACAGCAAGGCCCACTCTAATTATCACAACATATTAGTATGCTTTCCCGTCACAATATGCCATATCTAAGCATTTAAGTACCTAAACATAGAATAGTACTAATTCTAATCGAGCACAAATACAAATGACATGCATGGTTTAAAACGTCAGCTAGGGGCATAACATGGACTTGAAAGTTAACTATGAATTACTACTATGGTTACTTCAAAATTACAACAGCATTTAACATAACAGTCATAAAATGTTCTGGCTACCCAAACCCACATTTTGATCAGCTATCTAAAATGGATTTGGGTATAACGGCTTTCTTTAAGTCCTATATCAAGTAGTATGAGATGTCCAATGGAGTATTCAAATCTTTGGTTCTCTCCCTTTAACAACAAGCTTTTAAGGGTGGGTTTCCCAAGTGCATGGGTTTAATCAATTAGTTGTCAGTGTCTCAAAAAAACGGCTATAACTTTAAAGGGTTTTGGTCAGTGAAGGGTTCTAACAAACTAGGAAACTGAGTGAAATGTCACCAAGTGCTGCCGCCAAAGGCATTAAAAAATCAACTCGTTGAGGTGGTGCCTTGATTGGGAATTGGGTATCTGCTGCAAAGTCACACATCAAATAATATGGGATGCTAGATGGAGCATTAAAGTGTTTGGTTCTCCTCCCTTAATATCTAACTTCTTAGGGTGGGTTTTAAACTATGAAGCTTGAAGACGCCTTTTACATGGCATGTCCAGTGTCCGACACGTATCGGACACAAACACTCGTACAACACGGTGAAGTGTCAAATTCAAAAAAACATTATTTTTGAGTATTTAACAATTATAACACGATTCCAACACAATTTTAAAAATGACTAATACAATGAATTTTTTAAGCTCGTAAACTTATGGTATAAGTTTCTATTATGATTATAGAAAGAAGAAACAAATCCTATATACATAATCAAGAATATTTAGATTATATATGTTTCTTTTCACTTTTTGGATTTTAGATAAATGAATTAAATTCATTTGTTATATTTAGTTAAACTTGTTCACAAAGTATTTTTGAATACATAAATCTTGATTGTCAATTTATATAATTCATAGTGATGTAACATATAGATCCATGTCCCGTGTCTTATAATTTGGAGATTACACATGTCGAAGTGTCCATGTCGTATCCGTAGCCATGTTACATAGGTTTCAAGTGCTATGATGCTTACCACTATCTTGCACATTATTTTGTTTTACTTAGTCTTTTAATGTCTTAGATATGTGTATATCACATCCAAGCTTAACTTTAAATTAAAAAGTATCAGATATCTACCAAGCAATTCTGTATTAATGTTTTCCTAAACTACGTATGCATACTCCAGACAAGTTCATAAATCATATATTATGACTTCCCATATCATAATCGAGAAAAGTTGTAACTCATGAGTCATGACCATAAATAATGTCCATCCGATGCAACAAATCCACTACTATGATCAGAAGGAAATTTGATTAAAACCTTATCATCATCCAAAAATATTGTTAGGAAATCGCAAAGTACCAGTACCAACCTTTCTTTGGGACTGATTTTGTCCTTGACAACAGCTCGTTCACTCTCTGACATGTTTTTACACTTGTTGTCGAGTGTACTTATGCAAGCAGAGAGAGGATGACAAGAATTCACAAAGAGCAAGTCGAACATTACAGCATTCCGTCGCTTTTCCTCAGGCTTATTTTTTAAATAGGATATGGAGAATAAATGTCAGCAAATTGGACCAAATGTTAATTTAAATTAAGAGAACAGAGACATACTGTTAAGAAGTTTTCAACTTTTTGAACTTCTGCAAGGAGGCGCCCTTCATCAATAAAAGGCAACTTAGCAATACCCTGCAAAGAGGAAGGACGGTATTATATGAGCTATGATGCAACCATGTCTAGAAAACACTGAAGAAAAAGGCAAAGGTAAATCAAGATTGAACCTGCCAAGCATAGCGTTTGCCATTCATGTCCACTTCAAAGTCTGAAACAAAACACTAATATTAAATAGGGAACAATATTCATAACATAGTGGAACTTCTAAAACTTAAATCAATAGCCCGTTTATATAAAGACAAACCAATTGGATAAAAATCAATGATTGGTGAGCTTGGATCCGTCATAAGTCTCCTATATGGCTCAGGAAGAGCATGAGAACTGCAGATATATGATAATTCCAATGTTACACTAACTGAATTTAGAAAGCTACAACTCCTTAGAAAAGTAAGTTGTGCAGCAAGCAAACCTTGCAGCAGGAAAGACTCCTAAAAGCTGGTCAAATGGTTTGAATGGAGTGCCCAGCTTAAAGCTAATATCAAGTTCACCAAGGCCCTTGAGATCAGACGCAAAGGGGGCATAGTGATAAGGATAAAACCTGTTTTAATAAAAAATTAATTAAAACTAACAAAATAAGACATGCAATTCTTGTAGATCCAATCTGGATTCTTGATGAAGAAAACATATAAAATTCACAAAATTCACAGGCAATAGAAGTAACTAAATTCTGTCATCCCTGCCTTGACTGTGTTTTCCTTACTTGTATCTCTAAAGCATCCCAGAGAACAATGTTCCCCATCTAGTGGGGGGAGGGGGTCTAGGAAGGATAGATTGTGTGTAACCTTACCAGAGTCACACAGCAAACAATGGTCTGGTAACTAGTGACTATAGATTGTTCTGTGGTTAATATTGTCAATACAGGTGAGATGAAAGTATTAAAGGCTTAAAACAGCATTTGTTCTAACATTACCGATAAAATAATCCTTATTTTTGTATCTGTTGCTCAGCATTAGCATCTCAAAATATCATTGGAAAAAAAAAATATATCAAAAATCGTGGTGGTGGGAGGGGGGCACCAAACCTGACCCACTAATCCTTAACCCTATGAAAAGAATAAATCAAATCTCTGAAAAACTCAGGACAAATAAAGCTAGGAACACTATCCCACCAATTATAACCTTGAGAACTAGAGGCGAACTCAACAGGTTTATCAATACATTGATTACCCTATGCAAAATATGAATATGCAAATTATTAACATTTACCAAAGAATTAATTCATCTATTATGAAGATCCCAAGGAATGATATATGAATACAATATATACACTAGTAAGGGACTCATTAAGTTCTCTAAAATCACAAGTTTACCAAACAAAGCACTTTGTCCAACTAGTGCTAACAACATCTCTAACATTCTTTCTAATAAACATTCCACCACTGGTTGAAATTTATTGAAAACTACAAAATCAAGAGAAGCTCATTAAGTGAGAGAAGAGACTTAACAAAACATTTGTTTCCGATAAATTTCAATCAATAGAAAAGTGTTCAAAAAAGAGTGTGTTGTTATCATTTATCTTGACCAATTGTAGTTCGTAGGCTAGGAATTACAGTCTGCCATTTAAGATCAGACATCACTATCTATAAAAGTATGTATGCAAACCTCACCTCAAAAACGAAATTTGTAATGTTGAGTTAAGTTTAAAGTCCTCTCTAAAATGACATCAAAACCTATCCAAATGATATTTGTTAGACCAATTGTGTCACCTCCTATCAAACTGCTATTAGACCATATATTTTATTCTCATGCTCAAGATATTCAGTTTTCACGTGAAAAGATATATTAGAGATCTCACATTGACTAGAGATTTGACCAAATTATAGAATATAAGAAGGTACAAATCTCACTTTATAAATCAGTTTTGAGTTATGTTATACTTAAAATTCACTTTCTATGAACAAAAACAAAAGCCCCATCACTTCCCTAGAACCAGGTAGATAACATATATTAATAAACAAAGAGCTAATTTCCACAATATTAAACCTAACAAAGCATACACCTACTTCAAAGCAATGTTGTAAAACTCGTAAGAGGATCAGAGAAGGGATAAAAACTCGTAACTTGAGGATCGTAACTCGACTCGTAAGAGTTACTAGTATATGAAAAGTTATATTCATAATCAGTGTATTCATTAAAAGTAATAAAAATAACTTAGACAACTAATGTTTGATTGATGTTTAGCTTTGTTTTAGCAATTCCTTTGATAATGAAGAAGACAAAAATAAGAGAATGGATGGCAATGAAATGAGAGAATATGAAGGAATGAAAGTTAACTTTTTGGCACAATTACTTTAATAACCCTAATAGAAAGGGTTTTATTTTGGGCTTGGGCCTTCAAAAAAGAGGTGTCTTCTTCTTTTAATGAAGGAAACCCTAATTTGTAAAGAAGATCTGATCCTCTGTTTCAGCGAGCTAACGCAATTACTCGTTCCGATCCGCACAATGAACGAGTTTCCTTCCGCGTCACTCGTTCTCCCCTCAAAACTCGTTTAATCGTACAAGTAAGTGAGCTTACTCGCAATTTTAACAACACTGCTTCAAAGTACCTTCTCAAGTTCTAACCAAATTCATAGATCATGGATTGCGGTAAAACTTTAGCCCCTTGATTTCTTCTAAAACCATAGAAGTCAATCTAGATAGACGATGACCCCCTGTTAAGATTTAAGTTAGGAGGAATAGCGGCACACAAGGGACCATTCCCCTCAAATAGATCATAGTCATGTCATAGGCTGACAGTAATTAGTTAAAAATAGGGTAAAAAGAATATTAAATAGACTGAAAAAGGGAAGACAAGAGGTGTTAAAAATTGTAGGATGGCACTGTCGGGGAATGCTAGGTTTTGAAATAAGAGTGTACTGTTTTTGTTTCGGTTGTCCTCTATTCTGCCACCACCCTGGTCTGGGTCAGGACAGAAGAATTTCCAATGACAATTATTTCTTGTAATCCATCCGAACCACTTTCTAACATAATATCAAGAATTGATCAGAGGGACCTCAGACACTGATACCCAGATTCACGGATAATATTAAAGCACTAAGGTCAATAAACTGCAGTAGAACAGGCCAGGAACAGGTTATTTGCAAGCATCACGCATTGCATAGTTCGGTTTCAACCAAATAAGAATCAATTCAGCAATCAACACTCAAATTTGGGTCATCACATATTTGGTCAATGTGAGGAAAGGGAAAACACCTATTAAAGGTAAAGGTAGGTAACCCAACATAATTTAAGACACATAAAGTTCTCCAGAAAGAACTAGAAAAGGAACTCACCAATTCCAAGAACAAACACCTTCATAATAATAGTGCATCACCCAACATAGGCCTTCAGTGTACTTCAAGACCTAAACATACACTGTAATAAGAAAACCTTGACCTCCATATGAACCAAAATTAGTAATACTTCAATTCATTAACTTACAACATCTTTTCGTATAGCTTCAAGTTCCTCGGGAGTTTTAGCAGAAAACTTTTCCTCATAATACCTCTCTTTCCAGCCCGGTTCTCCCAACTTAATCTGTTGAAAACAGAAATATAAGCTAAAATCAAATAATTTAAAAAGGAAAAATAGAAATAATTTTCTACAAACAAAAAATGTAGTATAAGAGTCACAATCGCAAGCTTTATATATGGATGGATGACATACTTCTCAAAAAAAGAAAGCAATAACCTAGATACAAAAAGAATTTATAAGGTTTTGCACAAAATCAATCCACCCAAAAAGGGGTAGTTTGGCACTATAAGCTAAGGCTAGCACAACTATGTGCTAAGAGATTGATTTCATAACTTTAACTTTTTATAGGTCACATGGCAACAACTCCAACATTGTCTCCAGAATACAAGAGTAATCATTCTAAATGAATGAACACTTTCAGATAAACAACTACAAATGGATGATCCTTCTGAGGCATGCAATTCAAATTCAACACTCATTCTTTGTGGAAGTAAAGAATATGCAGATCCATAATTTAACAAATTATAATGATCAAAGGTTCATCTAATTTTCTTGAGTTTTATCTTATGTTTTTGGTACATTGAAGGTTCATCAAGGACACAACTGGCAAAAAAGCTAAAAGTAGGGAAAAAAGTGAATACTATATAATAACAATGATAAAATTAATCCATTCAGTTTGTTTCATCAATTTAATTATTTAATATTTCCTTCCACTTTTTTCTTTTATAGAAAAGTTAACTAATCAGCATCAACATAAATAACAATCTGAGATGCTAACAAACTCCACAAATTTCCTCAACCTAAATTATAGTTTCTATGGTGGTCAAACCAATAACACTTGCAAACAAAAGAGACTAATCCCCACAAGCCCACAAATGTTGTTAAATTGGCTTTTCATATCATGAATCGAAGATTTATTTTCCAAATCATGAATGGAACATTCTGAGAGCTTCAGCCTAATTAACATTCAAATATCCCAAAAACCTTTCAATAGTTCCTCAACATAAATTATAGATTCTACGACAGGAAAATAAATAACCAACAACAGAGACTTATCAGCACAACCCACCAAGATTGTCAAATTGGAATTCATATAGTGAATGAAAAGATATATTTTCCGAATTATCACTTGAACCATTCTAGTGTAACGTAAGATTCATGATCATCAAGTATCAATACTTAAAAATTTCATAACAAGTATTTTAACAAAAACATTATTAGTATTTTAAAGTGAAATAGCACACTACACAGCTGATAAAGTGAGAGTGAACTTCAAAATAATGGAGAAAAAGACTAAGGGAGCATTTACTTGAACTATTGTTTCTTGTTTTCACTTTTTTATAACAAAAATGCCACCTTGTTTGTAATCTGCTTCCTGTAGTCAAATATTTGTACAGGAAACAAAGAAACCCAAAAAAAAGTTGCTTTCAATGTTTTCTGATCTATGCAAAAAGAAAACAGATTGACAACAAAATAAGAGTTTTGTAATTAAACAGTTAAAATAGAAAATGAAAACAGGAAACACCCACGGATAATTCAAACTCAGCTCCAAAGCACATAAAAATGTTTAAAAAAATGCAAATATAATTTAAACGGGATATGAATAAATACAATAGTCACGCAATTCTAACTATCATGATCCCCACTAACAATAGGTGGACATGGTAAAATTACTGCAATGTAATTAAATCCTCAGGGTTTAACCAAAAATTCACAGGCACGATAATTTATATACTATTTGTTACTTAAAAATACAAATAAAACCGCAACTAAAAATGCATAAAAAAACTAAAATACTGAACAGAAAAAGGGTAAGAACTTACCTTGTCCTCTTCAGCATTTTTGGAGTTGAATACATCAGATTTCTCACGAAGTATCTCCTTCAATTTTGTTTTCAGTTCATCTTTATTATCGTGAACCTGAAAGGTAAAGGAATACTAAACTCAGTGAGACAACAGAGGAGATAACCAGCTCATTGTAAACCTTACAACTTAACAAAACAATAAAAAGATAATAAAGTGCATCTAATTCCTCGCCAGGCTCGTACCCAGTAATAGGTTAGCCCATATATTAGTTCTAAAGAATGCCTCTCCCGAAGCAGGAAAACATACTTCTATTTCAAGACTATTCTCGGCTTCAACAATAGCAGCAGCAACACTTGCTCCTGAAGATAACCTAACAACTTTATGAGGCCTCTCAAAGTCTTCTTTTTTGTCTTTTCTAATTGATGAGGACATGTGAGAATTATGATGCCCAGATTGTTGAAATGGTGAAGGAGTTGGAGCCAAAGCAAGACGAGAACCATGGAATCGTGAAACTGCTACTAAAGAGTCTGGTTGAAATTGAGGCTCAGCATCATCTCCCCTTCTTGCTTGTGCCTTTCCACGCTTTATTCTCTCTGTTTGACGCTGAAAGCAGAATAATAAATACAAAAGAATCACTTCAGAACACACTCAAACATCTATAACTAAGAAGAAAACCATAAAGGCTTATAAATGTTTATTATCTCTCACTCAATATTATGACAAAATTTGAACGTCACTTCCTCAATAGTCTGACATATACACACTAATAACAAGCACTATTTGATGATCTCTCTCTATATCCAGTCCTTGAAGGAGAAAGAAAGAGATGCAACTAAACAGACCTGGTGCAATCGAGCTCTTTTCAGGAATATTTTATCTTCATAAGATCCAACAGCCTGAATGAAGTGCTCCACCCTGCTCAAATTTATCTGAGAAAAGGCAGTAAAGAAAAGAAACAAATTGTAAATGAACATTATTTAGATGTAAACAGGCATAGAATATCACACAAATCACTCCAGTTACCATCACATACCGTGCTTCCATTGGTTAAATAACCACCAAATTCCCTAAATTCTTTCTTGTATACTGCAATCAGCAAGTTAATTGCACCCTAGGTAAAAGAAAGTGAAATTCCCAACAAATAGATCAGTTAGAGAATCTAAACCAACACATAAAAACATTACACGTATGATTAGATAATACCAAACCAATATCATAAAACCATAATTACTGCCATAAAACAAAAGTTAAGAAATTAAAAAGGATGCTAAAGATTAGGTCTTCTATCTGCCATAACATTTAGACCACTCTTGAAAGTTCTTATCCATTTCTTTGCAGTTAAAATAATGCAGTGAATTATGCTATGATTATTTTTGTCTTAATTGATCAACTCAAATAGAACAACTGAGGTTTGAACCACAGATCACATTTTCTAGTGATTGTACCAATAAACCCATTGGAAAGGTCATATTGACATGATAAGACCCTGTGGCTTGCTTCATCCTATACTATCCAGCATAACCATTCACACGCTTCAAATTAAGTTAAATTTCAGAGCAAAGAAAGAGTTTGATATTTTATTCATGCCTCAACACAAAGTACTTTGGTATTGTTCGACGTAACAATTTAAGCTTTCTCGATAGTTAGTTCCTTGTTATTTAGACAAAAGACGAACAAAATTGACCCAAATTTTTAAAATTAGCAACCAAAGTCCAAATAGGGGGGAAAACAGTACCCATATATCCAAAAACAGTTAGGCTAAGTGAAGGAAAAATCCATGATTAATGCTTACAAAATAGAGGACCACTCCTGAAATTTGATTCACACCAAATATATAGAAAACAGGGGAGAGGGAGAGAGATAACAAATGATCTAGAATGCCAAACCTCACGAATCTCTAATGTAGGCATATGAGGTAGGAAATCATTGCCGACGAAAAAACACATGAAGATAAAATCATCAACAATGCATTCAAAATCAATCTTGAATGGAGGATTAGGTATTCTCATCTCATACTCCAGATATTCTCTCAGAGTCCAAATATTCAAGAACTGCAAAAGAAAAAAAAAAAGTATATATATATATATATAGGAAGTGAGAATTTAGGGCTAAAGTACCAAAATTATGTTGTCATATTCAATAACTTTATCTATGTATGAATTTCAAATCAAACTCTGACCTGGAAGGGTTTTTTTGCCACAACAGCCTCTCCTTTTTCATCAAACTCTCCTGCCTTCCTTTTTGCCTTTCCTTCACAGTTTGCAGCAACATGACCCATCTGACCACAGAGGAAGCATTTGTCTTGTCCAGGAGTAAATACAATCTGCAATAACACATTGTTTACCAACAATTCAATCACAAAATCTAATGCAAAGAAGCCAAAATAAATGCATAAAATAACATCAATCATTCCTCACTGTCAACATCGTGTATTTATTTAACTGCTATAATAAGCTCTAATTCATAGACACAGAACTACTCATTAGACACAAACCTCTCTAAGAATTGAAAAATGAATTTCATGCGTAGCCAATGCCAACATTATCAAATCCGCATCCTGACATCAGAACACAAAATGAAAAAACAAGTTAATTACATCCATGATGAATAAAGCAAAGAAGACACTAAATGAAACTGAAAAAGAAATTGGATTTCTTTTATTGAATAACAAAATCAATGATGAATTTTGAAGAGTAATAACAAGAAGTTGGAAGTAAGATATATACCAAACCATACAGGCAATGCCGTGTATTTGGATCATAACCTTTAAGATTTCTCTGTAGACGGATTTAGGACATAATCTTATGCTCCCCTTCACCAGGAGCATTTGCATCAGAGAGAATAACCTTCAGTCACACACATAAACTATAACATTAGATTAGATCCTCCTCACAAATAAGACACATTAGCCACAGTCACACAAAATATAAAATTAACTCTCTACCTTAATATTTTTCCAACCAGGATCATTGTTCATCCTAAGATGAACATAGTACTGAAGTGCAATTGACAAGACAGCCATAAATTCAGTTCCAGGTGTAATGACATTTGAATCAAAAGTCTGTGACTCTTCTTTAGGAGGAAGCTTTCCGCCCTCCTTCTCAAATTCCTCTCTTAACCTTGCTTCTTCAGCAGCCTAACACGCAAGAGAAAAAGAAGGCAAACATGGGCAAAATTCATATCTAGGCATCTTCTCATATATTTCACCATTATCTTGAAAGATTCACGGTGATGACATGTAAACCAGTATCATGAGACACATTAACCACAAAAGAAGTGATGAAAGCAAGGAACATTTGCAGTATCATCCCAGCCAGACTGTTTCAACAAAACCTATATTTTATCACAGCACTATCTCCCACATCAAGAAAATTTTACCAGTAGATGTAACCCACCAAATTAAAACAAAAAAGTGTATATATAAATGAATAATACTCAAGATCAAGGCCGCATTCACTATTTGCCATATCTATCAGTAATCAGACAACTACAAAGTTCAAGCTTTCAATTACCAACCAACAATTGCATGACATTGATTCAACTAAATTGTTGATAACAACCAAAGAGTGTAAACAATGTTTCAGTTGCAGATAGTGGAAAACGGCAGAGAACAAATAATATGCTATATCATATAGCAGACAGCATCGCAGGCATATAGCAGAAGTCACATAATGGTCGAAATATATGATATATATATATA
>Ga0123340_1000087_pt1 | contig 37694 bp, 25 predicted proteins | sample SirMexnodulemix_FD_89961 | JGI IMG/M metagenome (GOLD analysis project Ga0123340, IMG submission 89961) | Root nodule microbial communities of legume samples collected from Mexico - Siratro Mexico nodule mix | ecosystem: Host-associated > Plants > Roots > Nodule | place: Mexico: Nepantla...
AAATTATAATATTAAATAATAATTAGATAAAGATCATAAGTAAAAATTATCAAATATCTTAACCAAATAAAATTAAAATTTATATTAAAATCCAATACAACATTTAAATACAATTACACAGAAAAAATGTATAATAGAAGTTATTGTAACAAAAAAAGTATTTTGAAAATCTAAATAAAATTTGAGAATTTTGAACAATGTTATACAATAAAATATCGGTATTTTAGTATTTTCAAATGGAAACAAGAGAACGTCTATTAGAAAGACATATATGTAGATATGTAAGTACGTGTTTCTATCTCCATACCTACTTTAAAAAATAGCGTACTGTTCTTGATCATCTCTACTCAATTGATAAAAAAATTTCTACTTCAAATTGGATTCAAACAATACTCACGTAAATAGGGTTATTTGTCATATCTAGTTATAATCTTTAAATATTAAGTCAACAATCTTCAATCATATTTTAGTTTAAAATAAATGTAAAAAGTATTTAGAAAATGTTTCAATCTAGTTAATCATGCAGTGCTTGCAAATACAAAATAAAATATGAAAAGAATTGCTAAAATTAATTTAGGAATTAACTTAACCTTAGTTAAAAAAAGGAATTATTAGATCATTTCATTCTTCGATTACTCCACGGAAAGAATTCAGGTTTAAAATCTGTCAGTAGTTGACAGACCACCAACCAGACTAAACTATTATATCATGGAAGTTTCAGTGTTATTAGAAGGCATGCTCCTTTTTTTATTTCAGATAAAAACTAAATCAGACTTGAAAACTAAATTACACACCGGAACAATAAATGGGGACCAAACATATCAACTATAACATGAGCCAATATAAGCCACCCGTTATAAAAAAAATGATAGGAAACTATAATTGAACTGCATTTTCTGGATCAAATGAATTTGTACATTGTGCTTTCCTAAGAAATTTATAAAGTATCAAAACAGCAATAACAAAATTGAATTAGAAATCACTTGTTACAAAAAAAAAATGAAAATGAAACCTACACGGCCGAATTTGTCGGCAATTGGTAATGGAGGTTAATATAGCATGTGAGGGTAAATACAGTCAAGGCTCATTTTGACAGGACAGGTAAAAGATACAATGCTATGGTCTAAATCTACAGTGAAAATATTTACAATACATATCCCATGTTAAAGAGACATTTTTTTCATCCAAAACTACTTCGTAAAAGTACCTCCTCCTCTCAAACCATATGCAAAGGTATCAGTTATTTGTCTTCTTGCGCACGGCCTGCTCCACGAGGCATTTTCTTCGAATACGCTGCCATAAAATTTGATTCAACAACTCAATAGCTATATGGCATAAATCAACAACATATTCTTGTTATAACAATCAACAAATTCAGGGTTGATTAATGATATGCTCTATGCTAATTGAGCAAAATATTTTCCAACAGGTCACAATTTGCACGTTCATTACAATTACCCTTTTTTTTTTTCACTTTTTGGATTAAATTTGAATTTGCTGACTTAAATGTTCAACCAATTAACCCATGGTAAAACAATAATCCTCACTAACAGTCTGCATATCTTTGCAGGCATTCTAATTACAAAAGAAGGTATTTGTAACAAATTATTTAATTATATTCATTAAGTTCCACAAAATATGATAAATAAAAAAAGTAATATTATATCCTACTGCAACATTACCTAGTAATCTTACTAATATCGACTGAAGTGTTTACCTGTGTTAACTTTAAAGGTAAACCCATTAAATATCTTAGAAACAGAGATTTAATATTTTTTTTTTCATTTAGCAAGTAGGAGGACTACTAAGATACTGTCCAAGGAACAGCTCACAGTTACCAAAAAATTGTTCAATCCATGTAAAATAATGAGTAATCCCTTTTAAGATTACTCTTGGAGAAACTTGATCCATCCTCTCTCTCAATATATTGAGTGATGCATGTATGGAGTGCATCAACAAACTAATTGCAGGAACCTAGCTCGCATCTAATCTACAGCATGACTCTTTATGATATTTATAAAAAAAACTTGATTAACGCTAAAACGGAAATGTTGCCAACTCCTTGCAAAAATATAATAGCAATATGAGAAAGACAGAGGGAGCATACAGTCTTCAACGTCCTTAAGCTGGTAGTAGTGGGGCGCTATCTCCACCAACCACTCTGGCTTTAACTCTGTCACCTGCAATATGAGTATGCAGTTTCAGCTATTGACAGAGATCCATTGAAAGAAGTCATGAAACAATTTAATTAGTTAACAGTTGACAATACCTGTCTCATATATTCCTTGGTTGTGAGTACTAGTTCGTGGTATATAACCCATCTAGGAAGAACCTGTAAAAGGTACAAAGAGAAACCAAATGATGAAAGAAACAATTAGATTTTTTAGCCCATATTTGTCGCAGCTTCACAAGCATTAATACACATTAATGCAACATACAGTTGATTGATTCTTTCAAATTGCCTCGAATTGAAATAAATACACAAGCCAGACTGCGTTGTCAGGATTTTTCTAAAAATTTAAGGCTCGAGCTCAGCCACAGATCATACCAAGCACAAGTAGTAATAGTTCCTTTATGATCATAACTGCTATAATCCACCAGCAGATTAATATTAAATCAATATTAGGCAGTGATGAAGATATCCAACTCCAAAGAATTAAATATCATGCAAATCAAGTTGTTCCTCTAGACGATGTTGAAAACTCTACATAGCATAAATTCTTACAATTGGATGATTCAAACCAGAGGTTAGAATTTTCATTTGGATTTAATTTGTATTCCCTTTTTATCTATAAACATTTTGTGTCCTATGGTTTATCTTAGTTAATAGTTTTAGGTCTAACTCAATTTCACAAAATCGATTTGTAAAGTGATGTTTGCACTCCACTTATATATTATAAGTTGGTTTTACTTTTAATCGACGTGGAATCTCCAACACACTCCCCTTACGCAGAGGAATGAACATCTTGAGTGTTGGATTAGATATTTGTGGGTGGTCTAACAGGAGCCCAATATCGGTGACACAATAGCCCCAATGAACTTGACTAAGATAGGCTTTGAATGGCTTTGATACCATCTGAGCAATTGGGTTTATGTCTGACTCAATTTCACAAAACTGGCTTTTAAGGTGAATTGCACCCTACTTATATATTATGATCTAACCTTATCCCTAATTGATGCGGGATGTCCAATAGTTTATTTAGTCTTTAAGTGATTTTAATTATATCTCTTCAAATTGACGACGGTTCTAAAGAATGATTATGTTTGGAAAGGGCCTTAATATTATAATTTGTTGTAAAAAGGTTCTTGAAAATGGAAAGCTTTGTATAGATTTCAATTTGCCTATGTATGTACAGAACTCGCACCCTTGTCTCCTCCATTCCCTTTTTTCTCAATCATTATCCACACTTTACCTCCTTTGACCACATACCAGAACGAAGCTTGACCCCAGGCTGTGTCTCCTCCTTCATCTAGTCCTTCGGATTCATCTCTTGCCCCAATCAACCATCCAAGCATATCAATTAAGATATGGTCAAATGGAAAATATTGTTCATCGAAAAGCTCACCTCAGAGTTAAAGGAAATACACAAAGCTTTGGCCTAATTAGGAGGAGACTTGTTCCCCTATGGCTAAAATAACTTCAGTTCACTTTTTCTTGTCATTACCACCATTCATCATTGGCCTCTCCTATTGGCCATTAAAATGCTTTCTTGAACGGTGAATTGAAAGAGGTATTTATGGGACCAACCTCCTAGCTTCACTACCACTGAGGACTCTATTAGATTAGTATCAAACAGATGCAAATTCTCAACTGCATCTGTTGGTATTTGGTTAACTTTGCTTTTTATTAGATGTTGGTTAGCTGTTAAGTTACTGATGCCAGCTGTCAGTAACCATTCATAACTAATATAAATTCCAGTTAGCAACCTCTTGATCAATAGGATAATAAGAATTAAGTTTTCCCGTTCTCTCTTTTGTGCATTTTCTCTTAATCTTGACTTTTCTATCAAGGTATCCAAAGCTCAACAAGATCCAACAATGGCTACAACCAATTTGTTTCCCACTGCCTCCACTCCTCATACTTTTCCTCATTCAGTATGGGAAAAAATGACAAGAGAACTGATGAAGAAAGAGATGAGTGAAGCCATATTGATGAAGAAAGATAAGTGAAGCATATTGATGAAGAAAGAAATGAGTGAAGCCATATTGGTGAAGAAAGCAATGTGGGAGACTTTTTTCACTACTGGTTATGCATAAAAAAATAATAATTTTCACCCTGCTAATACTTGGACTCCAAATTCTAATCAGTACAAGACCTCCTGCAGCTCATCAAAATTCATATAATCCCACTGCAAGCAACACTCCATGTTGCAACAAACCAGCTCTTCCATGAAAGGTCAAACACAGGAGATTGATTGTCACTTTGTCAGTGAAAGCAAGCTTTCCATAGAAATCACCACTTGCACACATCCAGCAATCAACTAGCTAACATGTTCAGAGTCCGTTTGAGGTTCTAGGGTTGAAAATATTTGTAATGAGCTTGACAAGCGAGGGGAGAGTTAAACAACATATTTTACACATGGCTATATTATATTAAACTAGAGGAAAAATAGAAGCATTGAGCTGACACCATGTTTCTTTGTGACAACATTGGTAACTTATATATATTGAGAAAAATAAATCAATACAATAAATAGAGGAGATTTGATATCCTCCAATAATAGAGTAGAATAATACAAATGATCTTTATATTTCTGGTTACAAAGATATGATCTCGATATCTGTAATTATAAAGATATGATTCTTATTGCTGTAAGCATAATATGTCATAATAGGCACATATTAAAATATGTAAGATACCCACTACTGTAAATAGGGATTTCATTTTTATTTATGAATGATTACCTTTGTAGTCTAATGTAATAGTACACGTCTTTATTGAGACACAACATTTAAATAGCTATCTTTGCATGCAAGTCAGAATATGTAATGAATGAAATATTCCAGTTGAAATTATGTATTATCTGTTGGTTGGCAGTGTTTAACTGTTTACAAAACTTTTGGTTCAATTTGTTCAAATTTGTTATTTCAATAATATGACACAACTCTCGATTATCTAGAAATGGGGTAGAAAGCAGTCCATGAAATCAACATACATTATCACTTATCAGCAACATACAACACAAAAGTACCTGTGCGAGCCCCGCACTAGGATGTATGTGAACAGTCTGTGGATGTTTAATAGTTCGATAAGATCCATTCTTTTGCAGTCGAGCAGAGTGTGGGAAAAACCCTGCAGCAGTTAAAAATTAGATTCAGTAAACTAAAAGAGGAACTACAATGAAAGAAATTATTAGTTTTGTAAGTTTACCAGAAGTAATAGATTTCTTGATGGCATCTAAATCACTTTCATTTGATGTTAGTTCAATCTCAACCCTCTCTAAAAGACCTGCCAGTTGATCACGGATATCCCTAGCCCGTTTCATACTCCTTACCTGGAATCAAAATAACAAACACAGAAATAGAATAATAAACCAAAATCAATGCAATGATGAATAAAAGATGAATAAATTCGAATAAAAGCATTATAAGTGAGGATGATTGTCGAAATAGTCCATTTGTAAATCATAATAGCAGGGGAACTAAACATGAGCATCATTGTCACAAGCCTACATAAAATAAAAGTTCTACAATTTTCTTTTATAAAAAGAATACTATCAGCATCAAAAAATAGGTAATAATAAAAAGGGTAAGAAAATATCAATGAATAAAAAGAAAATGATAAGTAGTAATTACATCTTCTCAAAGCTATATAAGTAAAAGAAAACCATCTAAGGTCGCTATTAACACTGCACATCTCCATTGTCAATAATGAGAACATGGAGCTAGTATTTTGGCCAATTTTTTTTACCAGACTTCAGTTTATCGAAAATATTCCAAGATTATTATAATTAAATTTAATGCTCGTTAAATGAACTAAAAAAATTAACCAAAATTCAATTTAGTTAAAGTTAAATAAAGTAACATTTCTCCCCATCTCTTTCTCTCCTCACTTCCCTTAATTTTCTCAACTCCCCGTTATCACTACTCATAGTACTTAACAATGTATGGATGTGTGTACTACTTTCTTCTAGCACTTTCACTAAATATGGACACACCAAATAATGGTTTGACGTAAAAGGTCAATACCTGTATATAGTTTTCATAACACCATTGCGTTGAATAATTGGTCTCCTTCCACGAATTGTAGACCTGAATGAAAAATAAAAATTAATAAGGTCTAGTAAAAATTTAGAATGAAAAAATGTCAATATTAGATCACTATTTGACAAATATGAACCCATGATAATCTGGTCATGTCCCAGCTAGATGAAAAGATAAATACACAATAGACACTAGCATAGTAGTTAAGAGTGGACAGCATAGTGGCTACTCCCAAAACCACTTACAACAGCAAAAGCTCCAAAACTCAATAGCGAAAGCTACAACAAAATAACCAATAATCAATCCCAAAACAGCAAACTGGCCAATCACCATGTCCAAAAAAATAACTACTATTAATAATAACAGCAAACAAAACAACCAATCTAAATTCTAAAAACATCTTCATCTTCAGTTGCAATGTCAAACATTTCATCCTCATCTGCGTCACTTTCACCATTGTAGATTTGTTCCTCCTCTTCACTTCCAGTTTTATCATCCTCTTCATGTTCTTGTTGCACTAGTGGTTGATTTCTTCTTCCAATAGGCCTAAAATTAGAAGCTGCATGTGCAGTTATTGCTCTTTTATGTTGCCTAGTATATGTAATAAGCTCCCTAGATCCAGTTGCAGTTGTCACAGCTCCCCAACTCAAATCATCAAAAGACTAATTCTTCTTCTCGGACAGCTTCTTGATCTTCATTGGTCATTTCTCCTAACAACCACTCATTACTGTCATCAACCTCATTCAAGCTCACTATTTGCATTATCTTCATCCTCTAGATTTGGAGATTGCCTTTGAATACACTTGCATCGTCCCCCCAACCCCCAAATCACTTCCCCATCATTTTCACAACTTTGATTCCTTAAAAGTATTGGGAATTGATTGAGATAAGGACCTGCTGCATGCAATGGGTGATGGAGTTGACACTCTCATCTTTCGTCAGTTATATCAAACAGCTCCTTGTACTTTTATTTCTTGTATTGGGAATTGATTGAGATAAGGACCTGCTGCATGCAATGGGTGAGGGAGTTGACACTCTCATCTTTCGTCAGTTATTACAAACAGCTCCTTGTACTTTTATTTCTTGTTGAATCCAATTTAGGTAGCTTCTTTCTCCCTATCCATAGCCTCATATGTATAGCCCATTGCAGGTTTTTTCTCATTATCTGCTAACCTGAGAACTTGTACAATTGGTCCCGTATCATTTAGGGTATAAATCAAATCAGCCCAAAAAGTTGGCATGAGCCCTGTGACAGTTGCTCTTTTCCCTTTAGTTTCCTTGGCTTCCTTTGACTTCAACCAATCTTCAGAAGAGAAAAAGTTTCTAAGGTTTTTTTTATTATGCAACCTTCGCAATGTGAGGAAGGTTGTTCCAAACCTAGAGACTCTATAACTAATCACTTTTGTTTTGCTGGTGAACGTCCTCATGGTATTTATTAGAAAACGGGTTTACGCGTAACTAAACCATATAAAATTGACTTGTAAGGTGAAATTTACACTCACTTATATACTATAATTTAGTCATCTTTCGTTGGTGTGTGATATCTAACACTTCCTCACACTTACAACTGGATATCTAAAGCGTTGGATTAGATATGTATAAGGGGTTCAGTAGCAGCTAGATAGTGGATAGCACGATAGACCCAATAATTCTCAGTATGTTAGGTTCTAATATCATACTAGAAAGTGAGTTCAGGCTTAACTAAACTATGCAAGATCAACTTGTAAGGTTAGATTTGCACCTATGTTATATACTATAATTTGGTAATATCTCTGATGGAGATCTTACATCCACTAAGAATAAGACTGGTTCTTAATATATAAGTGGAGTACAAACCTCATCTTACAAGCCGGTTTTGTAAGGTTGAATTAGGCACAAAACCACTTAGTAAGATGATATCAAAGTCATTCAAGGTCTATCCTAGTCAAGTTCTTTGAGACTATTATGCTAGCGTTATTGGACTCTTGTTAGACCACCCATAAATATCTAATCGCATGTTTGAGATGTTCATTCCTCAACGTGAAGGGGTGTGTTGGAAATTCCACATCGATTAAGAATAAAGTCAGATTATAATTGTAAGTAGGGTACAATCCTCAACTTACAAGCCAGTTTTGTGTGGCTGAGTTAGGCATAAATTTACTTAATAAGAATCTCTAATGGATGTGGAATCTCCTACAATATTTAATGGCAAAACGAGATTATAAATGTTGCCCACTAATCCCCTTTTGAATAGTCTTCCTTCCTCTCTCTTGGTAATGCTTCTAACATTAAGTCAAGAAAATTTGGCAGCAATGGGGTCCAAATTTCACCTGGTCTATGTTTGCAACAACTTATGAAAAACCAAATTTCACAAATAAATGTGGTCTTAGTCACAAATGCATCCTTCTCAGCTTTTTTCCTTGAACATGCTTCCTTAATTTGTGCTTTCACATCAAGAAGATTAAATGTGCAACTGTTATCGTCTCGCCTCACTCCCATTTGATGCCTCTTTTCAAACAAAATTTTCAACTAACGGCCCTTTTATTGTTTATATCACGTACGCTATTCCACTGCCAAGCCATGTCCAAAGTTAGGACCAGCTAGCTTGATCAAAAACAAAAGATAAGGATGATGGTGGAAGGCTGCTCGTGGACAACTTTTAATTACATAATTAAGTATTTAATTACATTTCTATAACTACGAGGATAATTATGAAGATTAGAAGGGTGACAATATATATACACTTTTTAATTGTACAGGATCATTGATCCTAAATTATAGGGATAAATTATATCCATCATAAATTAGGATTTTCCCTTATTAAGTCTTTGTATTCTATTTAAGTGCAATTACTCCTCTTTGAATACGTTCTAAGCTTCTCTTTCAGGCCCTTATGTTAGATGGAAACAGCAACACACTGTGCATGACCCACGTAGAGTAGTGTGGCCACCACAACCTCCACGTGCGATGCAACACAACCCACCGTCACAGTGGATTGCACAAGAAAAATATCTAATCTATAATTAGATCAATAACAGTGTCTAACATTTCACATAAAGGAAAAAATGCATATAGACAAAGTTGATAATCAACAAAAATACAGAAAAAGTTAGTAGCAACAAAACCTTTAGCAATGCAATATGGTCTCCAACATTTCCCGTGTGAAAATTCATCCTTGCATTGTCTGCATGTACTTGTTTATCCTTTGGACGGTAAAATATTGAGTTTCCAACAGAAAGCATAGCAGCAATTGAAATGATATCATCTGAACACTTGAAATTTTCTGAAGCGACTATCATTTTTGACAACATAGGATCAAGTGGAAACTCTGCCATCCGTCTACCCACCTTGGTTAGCTCACCTAGCTTATTTAATGCACTTAATGCAAATAAAAGCTCCAGAGCTTTTAATAAGGCCTCAGCAGGAGGGGGATCCATAAAATCAAAGTTCAACAAGTCATGAATACCAAGACTTTTTAAAGTCAAAACTACATTTGCAAGGTTAGTCCGCTGTATTTCAGGAACAGTATTTTCCTCCAAATCATTGTGAAAATTGTATGCAGTGTACAGACGGAAGCACTTTCCAGGACCTGTTCTACCAGAACGACCAGCTCTTTGATTTGCTGAAGCTTTTGAGATGGGAGTTATTAGCAAAGACTCCATTCCTGTTCTTGGATTATAACTTTTCATCTTACAGAATCCTGGATCAATGACATACTTGATCCCATCAATTGTCAATGACGTTTCTGCAATATTAGTAGCAAGGACCACCTTTCGTGCTCCTTCAGGAGTGGGTTCAAATATTTTAGCCTGTAATTCAGTTGGAAGATTGGCATATATAGGGCATATTATTAACTCGGCAATTTTAGTCCCCAAGCCTCTAGTTCTATGCTTCAAGATTTCTTCTGCCGTTTCAATTTCTTCTTGACCAGTAAGGAATACCAATATATCTCCAGGAGGTTGAGTGACATGGATTTGAAGTGAGGTGACAATAGCGGCATCCAAGTAATCAGCCTCAGGTGCTTTGGTGTAGTTTATTTCAACAGGATATCGTCTCCCTGGAATTCTGAATATTGGCGCAGAATCAAAGTAATCACTGAATTTCTCTGCATCAAGTGTAGCACTTGATATCAGCAACTTGAGATCAGGCCGGAAACGAGCAATATCCTGTCACAAAACAGAGGGTAAGCAAGCACTTTAGCCCTTGGAAGTGTATAGCTGATTGAACACTGACATTTGGTATTTAGGCACATTAATTAAAGAGAAAATTTCACCAGAAGCTGCCCAAAGAGCTTTCAAGTACTCTCTGCTCACTTTTTTTTATTACAGGGCATTTTCTATATAACTTTTATCTAATAGCTGCTCCTAAAAACATAATAAATGTCAAACATCAGACCTTATACAAAATACTGTCCCTAAAATACATAACCGAACCTAATTAAACAATACACACGTAACTGCTCCTATTTTATGCCAATAACTGTTGTATCTGCTCCTAATCCCGTCAATAACACTGTCATACTAATTTTTTAACTAAGAAAATTCCAAATAAGTCTCTGAAAGTGCAATCAGTCAATGACGTGAGTCAAAAATTAAAAAATGTGACTTACAGTATTAACATGTTTAGGGACCAATATGATCATAAGTTTTTAAGTTTAAGACTTAATGAAACCATTAGAAATTTCAAAGGACTTACTTGAAAATTTCTTAGTCTCAAAAACTAATATGACAACATTATACACTTACAGGGACCAAAATGATGATTTAGCCCAAAAACAGCACGTAAGTACACCGGACGATATTGTAATGAACTACAAATAAGATTATTTGTTCGTTTAACCTGAACATGCTCTTCAAATACAGCCAAATATGAGCAAAGACCATGCATTGATGAGTTACAGTTACAGTTTGACCCATAAGCAATCATTGTACAATGATATAGAACAAAAGAATCAATGCAATCAAAACCACCACATCAGATTTCTTACATGTAAAGAAAAACACTTACACCAGACTCAACCAAAAATATATGCCCAAAGTGTCTTGAATATCAATAAAAATGCTTATTTTTCAAGGAATGGGCTTCAAAATGTCTCAACTATGAACCCGTTAGAATTATTGATAAGTCGTGCAAATTTAGTTCATCACAGAATGTTCTGCTTACCTTTACTAATCCAAACAAAATATCAGTTGACAGTGTTCTTTCGTGAGCCTCATCCACCATCACAACACTGAAACATTTGCAAACGCTATAAGTAAACAATTATAATGCGTCTAACTAAACCCCAAGTATGAATCCAATATAAGCTCACCTATAACTTGCCAGATCAGGCTCACCAAGAAATTCCCTCAGTAACATTCCATCAGTCATATATTTCAGAATGGTTTTATCTGATGTACAATCTTCAAAACGGATGGAGTAACCAACCTAAAATTTAAAAGTTTCAATTAAACAATTAAAAGACTAAGACATGCAAAAGAGAGATGTACACAATCAAATTACATATTAACAAGAACTCAACAAATAATGTATCCACTTTCTAAGAAATGGGAAATCTTCACTGCAAATAAACTTTATTTAATAACTAACATAAATCAATGTTAAAATATTCCATACTTAGGGTGGCCTACCTCATGTCCTAATTTAACACCCATTTCTTGAGAAACTCGAGCAGCAACACTCATAGCTGCAACACGCCGTGGCTGAGTACATGCAATCTGCAAAGAAAAATATAACCACCTTAGGTTTGTTCGTTTCCAATGACTACAATACCAAAAGGTATGATACAAGATATGAAAGGTTCCAAGCATTCATAGTTGATCGGCAAAATCAAAATTAAATTCTTAAACCATGGCCACTGTTCTTGAATTGTTTTTTTGGAGCTAAAGTAGCATGCATGGAAAAATAAAACGGGTAACTACTTGTTCCACCATTTATAAACAATGGTTGACAAGGCCAATAGAACAAGAGTAGAGAAAAATGAAACATCAGCAAAGTAGCCTGCCTCGCCAATACTTGCACATTGTAAAATAAAAGTCAATATAACGGGAGCATAAAATAAGGTTTTCAGATGAAATCAACCCATTGTAAGCACATAAAAAGCAATTCAATCCCACCATTCCATGTTTTGTGTAGCCAACTTCATGAAGATATTGGGGGATCTGTGTTGTCTTTCCGGAACCAGTTTCACCAACAATTACAAGTACCTATATAAAGAGAATATTCAAGGTTTAATTTGAATAAACATACAATTGTATTCAAGAAAATACATATACAAAGGCAATGAATACAAATACAGAACAGTTCACTGACAACAGAGATGAAATTCACTCATATTCAGCACCAAAAGAAAGGAATAGAAGGGGACAATGCCTGGTGATCATGAACAGCTTGGAGCAATTCATCCCGATAGCGGTACATGGGTAACTTTTTCCTCTCCTCCTATAAAAAAACCATAAAAAGTGAATAATACAGTCTCATTTTATAAATTAATCCTGCCAAAAGATTGAGATTTTTATTTCTTAATGCTCAAGTTTGACTAATAGCCAACCTCCTCATAGCCTAATTGCTTTCACAAATAATTAAAATATCAATAGTATAATTGTTGGATTACTGCACAAACCAATATAATAGCAGCCTCAAGTTCTCTTTCCAGTTGCTATCTTAGAGTGAGTACTTCCTAGCCTTTACAATTGTCCTTTTTCTTGCCTAAATCAATTATTACTGAAGACTACAAAACACAGCGCAATGTGCCTATAGCATGATATACTCATTAGAGTGATACCGATACCTGTCTGGTGGGATTTTACACTGGAATGAATAGATTACCATGAATTAATACAAAAATTACATAAAACAGGGAGACCCTTTCTCACTCTTTTTCATATTTTCCTTATCCCCTTTTTCTCTGTTTTCCTTTATATATATACATGTTCTTGTGAAAATGAGTTTTAAGACTAACTCAACCTCACAAAACTAACTTGAAAGTTGAGGTTTGCATCTAATTATATATTATAATTTGACCATATAGTTAGACGATGTGAGGTACCCCCTCACGTAAGGCAAGTTTCCTTCTAACTCACCTCAATTTTCTAATAATCTCCCCTCTAGTGTGAGTCTCTTCCACATTAGTACACCTTCCCTCACGAGTGGAGGCATTTTTAAACATGAGTAGTTTTAATGTTGACCCTTCCATGTACCATCATTCACCACAACGAGACGTTTTTTTTTTTTTAAAGCTTTCTCAGAAAGACTTTCAATACAAGAATCTACAAACTTATAATTTTTCACCTACTTTATATAATACTCGCAATGGTCACCAAGACAAACCATCGACTCTAATAAAATCTCATAAAAGTGGATTATTAGCCTAATTTCACCTCACAAAATCACCTGGTAAGGTGAGGTTTGCACCAACTAATATACTATACTTTGTTCATATCTCTAGTCGCTATAAAATCTCCAACACGCACACTTTACATCCCAAATGTCTTTGATTATCCCACTCACAATCTATTAAATTAACTACTTCCTTGACTTTCCAATCCCCCTTCTTTGCATCTCTTGCAACCTGTCATATTAACCATTCCCTCCTTATGAGATCAAGTCCCCCAAATTACTTCATAATATACATCTTAGTTATAGATGGTTTCCCTCTCCCACTTGAGTAACTAAAAATTGCTCTTGATTGGATTGAAAAAAAAAAAAAAACACTACTGCACTGGGTTTTTCTCCCTCTTTGTTGTCCTTTTGATGTTTAAACTATGAGGAAAATGATAACAACACACCACTGTTTGGTTAAATTCGTGTAGTTTCCACTAAACGTCAAAAGGAAATCATTAAACAGGGAATAGGATCCACATGATTAGTGGATCCCACAAAGAATTTGCCCCTGTAATACAGAGTGTTACGTAGAAGAGTATGTTAGACATTTAATTGTCAGAATTCCTCTCAAAATTAATTAACTATTTTAAATATTTTATTTTCATTTATTTTTACTTCATATTAAATATTTAAACATGAAAAATGATTGGCAAGTTAGTGCCAGTCAATCTGCAAGCAGCTAATAAAATCATGAATAAATTTCAAAAAGCTACCTGAAGTGCCTCCAAAGCTGACTTTGCTCTGGACTTTTCAAGAGAATCTTCCATCTCTTCATAATCAAACTGCAAAAAAGAGACTGGTTCAAACAAAAGAATATCACCATTGAATCCCACGAGTCAAGATGTGTAATCCACATACCTTATCTCCATCCATTACTGATGCCTTGATAAAATCAATCTGGTCCTCAAACACGTATCTAAACAATGTATGAGCAATTTTAAATCAATTATTTCTATACACAGAAATAGAGGTGATGAATAACACCCTACAATAAATCTAAATAATTAAAAAGGTTAAATCACTCAGAAGGCCCCTGAACTATTTAAGAATTTTTAATTAGGTCCCTAAACATTTTTTCCAATTGGGTCCTTAATCTTATATTTGTTTTTTAACTTGGTCCTTGTGGTATAGTTTCATCTAACAACCAAATGTTTTGTTGATGGATAATTAACCACAGGAACCCTATTTAAATAATGTTAAGGAGCTAATTGAAGGAGATCCCTGGTGCAACAACAAAGTGGCACCTTAATGATTGGTTGGTCATTAGTCTGAATCTGGAGACTTGTTTCTAGATGAAGAAACTTACTGATAATCATCAGAGACTTGTTTTTTATTTTTGGAACCAAACTTCAGCGTTGCCTTTCCTGAAAAATGTTATTCAGAACTTACATGAATAAAGAAGGACTTCTTAAGAGTAGAGATTTTATGAGTATAATAATACAGAAATATCTACCAATTTGATGCTCCTCCCAAGCCTCTTGTTCAGCAAATGGATTCATTTTATCCTCAGCATTTGGATCCCTATAAAATAAAACAAACATAATGATTGATTAAGCAGGTAAAAAATGCTTCTGAAATGCACAACCACAAGATGGAAGTTAGAGGAAACATGTGATAACTGGTATAGTGAAATACTAATAGTGTATATCTGATTCCAACTGGAGTGGACATCATTTGGTAAGTGAAATACCTGTAACGCTGCATAGCCACAGAAAATCTCTTCTCCTGATTAACACCACCTTCCTCATCATAAGCTTCTGGCATTCTATACTGCAATTTCAGTAGAACATGAGTTGGACAAAGAAACACACAGATGGGTCAATTTAACTCAATGAGTGTCCAGATCCCTTTGGCAGTTCCCAGATCCCAAATGGATTAAACACTGTCTGTCAGCTAAAAGATCTTCATACCAATTTCCATTGTATTATAGAACTATACAGCTTAGTCTTGGCAATAACTTAGTAACACTCGATAGAGAGTTAAAGCAGAAATAACTGGCAAGCAACTTAAATTAAACTAATAATAAATCTTATTTCAACAATAATCAAAAGTTAATAAATAAACCAACCAGGATCTCATACCCATGGAATACAAACTAAATTATTATTTACCTCATTCACATTGTCAGCCTCCTCTGTGCGCTTCTTCACAAGTTCATATATCTCTTTCTTGTACCTGGGGGCAATAAGTGAAGCACATTAAAACTTTCCTAGGTATACAGAAGCTATATCTTTGATATTCATGCTTGGGTTCCACACACTCATGAAATACAAATTGATTATATACATCCAGAACATACAGATAGAACATGAAAAAATAACAAAAAATTAAATCAACAGTTTGATTAAATTTCAAGATTACTAACAATTTTTAGTTTTCTAGAATTTCAAAATTGGGAAACTATGTTTCTGACGTTTGGTTTACAGTTACAAAAATAACATTCCTAGTAGTAAACCATTGTTTTTCCAAGAATAGTTGTTTCTACAAAACACATTTCCATAGAAAAGTAAGAATTTATTAGAAAGTGAACTTTAAGTCTAACTTAACCTCAAAAAAGTTGCTTATAAGGTGAAATTTACATCCACTTCTATCTTATCATATCTCTAGTCAATATATGGATCTCAAATAGAATCTAACTTTCTCAAGTTGAAATAAAAATTTTAATGAAAAAAAAAATACCATATTACTCTTATTAAATCTTTTAACATGATAATAAATTAAAGATTTAAATAAAAATAACACATAATGAAAACTTAAAGAAATATTCCAAGCAATATTTTTGACTAGCCAACCAGAATTAGGTTATTCCTAGGATTCATAATTCCCAGGATTTGTAATTCTCAAGTACAAAAAGATTTCTCGGATATCAAACATCCCCTAAAGCAAGGACTATGGTGAAGACCAAAGCTCGGCCTGACATTTGCTTCACATAATTCAGTTGGTACTATCTTTAATAGATAAAATAAAATAAAAAATTAAAATATGTCTCATAGTAACAAAAGACAGATTGAAGGGGGAACTCAAGAAAGCACTAAACAGATAGATTACCTCAGTTCACGATATTCTGCTTCTGTAAGCTTTACGCCTTCGAACAGATATTGCTCATCTTCTATATCATCTCTGCAGTAACCAAGAAAAACTAAGTTCAACAATAAAATAAAGAACTAACATGATAATAGCATACTACAATCAAACTATAATTTATTCATTGACCAAAAATGAAATCTAACAAAGAACCTTAAGAAAACAAAATATACTTAAGTTGCATCATACCTCAGTTCTTCTAATTTCTTTTCCTCCCTTTTCTTTAAGTATTCTTGCCGTGAAACCTTTCTGCAATGACATTGGTGGAACTGTAAGTGACATGACATACTGTGCTAAACTTTAAGTCATTTCAAAGCAATCAATAGCAATTTATCCTCAAAAAAAGACAAGAGAAAAGACAAAAGTAACAGTATGTGATTGGATACTTGGCAAACAATACCATTGGCAACATAAATCAAAATTTCAATATTTCATTAAATCTTTCCAATTGTTTCTCCGAAAATTTAATTCTGTTTTCCCCTATCCATTTTACCTGAAATACCTTCCATTCAATAATACAAGATAGCTCTCCAATCCCTTGTGCAAATTTACCATACAAAATTCCCTTAAGGAAACCGTAAGTTGAGCACAAAAAAGCAACCAAGAAATGAAATCAATCCCAAAGAAAGTTTAGTTTCAAAGGTTTTCCTTTAGAAATGCATTCCTTTTGAGACACCATGAAATTTCATACAGACCAACTTGGTATAACACTTTATTTCCTCCAGTCAACAAACCATTTAAAATCAATACTTGGTCTCTTGATTTTCTCAGATGATTTCATGCAAACTATTTCCAAATCCTAAACCTTCAATGAACTAGGTTTACAAACTTATTGTGATCATCAATTGACTATTGATATGTTATGTATTAATGAGCAATTAGTTATATTAATGTCTGTTTTGTTAACATATTTTGGCTGTGCCATATCTGAATATTTTAAAATTCTCCTTATCTCCCTATTCATATCATACCAAACTTGTATTGCACTATGTTTTGAGGCTTCTTAGGTTGACACAAAGCAGTCAAATTTCAAAATGGAAGCCTGCTCATGAGGCCACCATAAAAGAAAAGAAGAAAAAAAATAACTCAGTATGCTAGTTACAGTAACTAGTACTGCCCAGCTATCCATTGGTGTATCTTTAACAACTTTCCTTTTTTCCAAAAAAATCTTGTGACTACATCAATAAAAGCATTTACACAGTTATAAAGTATACCTGATAATAATTATAAACACAATAATTTACAAACTTCATGTTTAAAATAAATCAAACAGATTCTATACAGAAGAAAAAATGCAAGACTCATAAGGTATAAAATAATTAAACAAAAATGGAAAAATACATCTCTCTCTTGGTAATTTGAAGGCTAATAAAAAACCAAGAAAAATAATAAATCATTTTCTTCATAGATATAACTTAAGTTAGTATTTAATTATGTATGAAAACAATATGCATGAATAGATAATAATGAAATAAAATAATAAATATAACCAATTTGTGCAATAGTTTTTAAACTTTACAATAATAATACATAACAGATATCATCTGAATATACAGATAAAAAAATTACAATAATTTAAGATTGCTAGATATATCATATATATTCTAAACTTTAGCACTTCAAGTGTTAAGCGGTTTTTACATTTCATAACATTATTGATTTATTAAAAGAACTTTTGCTAGATTTTCAATTTTGGCACCTTTTCTTCCTCAGTGACTAACCAGGTTCTTAAACATCAAACTACCTGCTTAAGTGTCAATTGCTTGAACATTCCAAAAAAAAGCATTTTTTTTTTAATATTATCTTAACCACTACCTGGAAGAAGGAAAATCTTGATGTTTTCTCGTGTAAAAGAATATCCCCCCACCCATGCCACACACAAAAATGTAATAACAAACCTCAAAGCGTGGATATCATCCTGCTCTGCAGCATTAGATCTTCGAATTGCCTCTTCTGTTGGAAGACAGATTGAACCAAGATTACAAAACCAGCATATAGATATTGTTAAACTATAGAGATAACGAGAAGCATTGAGTTGAAACCATGTGTTTCTGTAGCAACACAGGTGGTTTATTTATATTCAGAAAAAGAAATCAATACTTGATATTGTTGATAAACCCTAAAGAAAATCAATACAATAAATAGAGGACATTTGATATTTCTAATAAGACATGATCCTAAAATAATACAAAAATAATCTTGATATTGTTGATTATAAAGACATTATAAAGATATGATCCTAATATTTGTAACTATAAAGATGTGATCCTTATTTTTGTAATGAAAAAGATATGATTTTTAGTTTTGTAATTATAACACTCCCTCTTAAGCTAGAGCATATAAGTTATATGTGCTCAACTTGTTGCAAATGTGATTGATCCTTTGAAATGATCAACAATAGACTGCAGTCTATTGTTTCTGTGATTGCATGGATAGTTTTTTTATATTGAGGAAAAGAAATCAATACAATAAATGGAGTTTTGATATCGTCTAACAGTAAAGGTTTGATCCTAAAATAAAACAAATATTATCTTGACATTTCTTTTTATAAAGATATGATCCAAATATTTGTAGTTATAAATATATGATCCTTAACTTTTGTAATTATAGCAAATATAATGCATATAAACATGCATGAAATCACATGGATACTTGTATCTGTATATGATAAGAAGTTTAACAAACCACAAACATACCTTCCTCCTTTCGTGATAATTTATGCTCAGTCAACTGAAAATCAAGAAACAATTCAAACAATTAGAAGGAAGTAACAGCTAAGACAACACAAAAAAAATAAAAAATAATACATTACATATGTATGCATGGAACTGGGTAAATGTGCTTCCAATAAAAGCATCATCATATTCTTCAATGATAGTAAAGAATCTATCAAGATGTAAAATAACAACTAAGCTATAAGTATTATCCGAATTGCATCAAAGGCTGATAATAGCATATATACCACTAACAATTTTTAATAGGGTTGGGTAACATAACACTAATTACAGCTATACAACCAAACATTTTAGATGAGACCTAGACAAGCCAGATTTGTGGCTTGATTTACCCTATCTAGCCACTAGTTGTCTATTTATTTTGCATTATAGAACATAGATTCACCTCTTTTTTACATAAAAGACCATTTGGAGTTTTTGATGAATACTGGGCGTTTCTATATACTTCTATTCTTGAGAAGAAACTTTATGGCAGAGTGCAACTTCTTGTGTTTTAATCATGCATATGGTTGGAGTAGAATGCAGACATATTCAAGGGTGCTTCTATGCCTTTACATATGCTATGCACGTGTCTACTGTGTACACTTTCTTTGCTGCAATGAACATAGCCAGTTAAGGGGAGAACAGGACAATCTTATATGTGGATAGAATGGACAATTTGTTGCCAGTTTAAAACAGAAAGTATGAATATCCTTGCTTCTTGATGGCCATTTGGCCGTTGAGGAATCCTTGATTGCATTTTCCTTGTCGACAAAACTTCTTCATTCATAAAAAAAACAGATAATGGTATAAAATATTAATTTTTATATAAAATAATGCACAATGCTAGCCATCTACCCTCACAATTTTCATCATTCCTTCCAACAATTTTTCTTCTTTTATCCATAACAAAGCATTCATGCAGCTGCTATTTAACATCCTAAGTTAGTAATAGTAGTATTAAACCATGATGATACTGATAATAATTAATAATAATAATAATCACTAATAGAATAATGAACGAGTACACGTAGCCAAATCAATCGAACATTGACAACTACCTTCCGTGTCCCAGCTGCATCTCGTTCTCTCATATGCTGCTCTAATTCCTCCTTCTCTCTTTGATCTTTCAACCTTTCTTCTTCAGACTGTATGCAAATAACAAGAAATTACATCGAAAAAAGAGATGCACAATAATAATAATAACAAATAATGCTTTTAAAGAAATGTAACGAAACAATATACAGCAAAGGAAAGTTTTTTAAACAAAAAAACCTTTGAAATGATCAACAATAGACTGCAGAAAATCTAGTTTTCTTTTGACAGGAAATAATAGCTTGGTATCATCAAGGTCATATGGATCTAAACATCACTCACTAAGGGACCTAATTACCCAAAACAAGACCAGAAACCACTGATAGAGTTGGATATGCAGCTTGGGAAAAATAAAATCTAGCTGACAGTCAGCCATAGTGTTAATCAATCGAGTGGATACGACAGAAATTTCATTATCAGTAACAAATTTTGTCATGCATAGGAAAACTTAGACATTTAGAGGGGGAGGGGTACTGAAAAAGTACCTCCGAATCATCATCATCATCAGGGGAAGTTCTTCTCTTCACTTGTCTCTCACTTTCCTTTCTCAAAATCACCTGCAGGATTGCATTGGGTCAAAACAATTCACATGCTGTTAGAAGAACCATCAATTAGCAGCTTACCATGAGCACGAAATATGAAAAAGAATCTAATAGGTTATGAGCACTTTGCCTCGTCGTCTTGATCATCTTGAACTTCAGTTTTCTTCCTGAAACGCTTTTTCGTATGACTGTCAGGCCTTCTAGATGAAGAAGTAGTAGTTAATGAAGATTTATCCACAGATTCATCATCACTATCGTCATCAGCCTTCAAAATTGTGTAAGTCTTCTGCTTCCTGGCCAACATTGCAGCTTCTCTCTCTTGTTTTTGATATTGCTGATACAGAATGCAAGAGTATCAATAGACAGCAGATACTAGAGATTTTCAAAGAAAAGGATTTGCTACATGAACTCTATAGCAGTATATTTCACTGCACCTTGGATTAAAAAAAAAAAAAGAAAAACTCACATTTAGACCAGATGATTTGCGAGGAACTCTGGAGAAAATTTCTTCTGCAAATGCATGAGTATCCACAGACGAGATCCCAAACTCCACTAACTTGCCCACCAAATCAGCTGGTGAAGTAGCTTGTTTGGCTGCAACACAAAAAAAGTGATTGCCCAAATATGGCACATGAATCCCTGACATGATTTCCAAACTCACTAAAGAAGAATTTTCAAGATGCGGAAATGATATTAGATGAATTACATAGTCCAATCATGTATTGCACGACTGTGGGCTGAGAATATCCCAGCAGGGACATTAATTTATCTGATACCCATGTCTTTAGACTATCATCACCCCCCATTGTCACTGCAAGAACATAAAATACAATACATTAGCCTAGTTTTAGCAGTACATAATTAGAGAAAATGAAAAGACTCTCTATAACAGTGATGCTAAGACTCTCATAAGCTCAAACAGAACTTAATCAATAATTGCAGCACAATAGAGAATGTCTCTGCCACTTATGAGATTAAGCTTTCGCAATTGTTCTAACATCAGGTTTTGTGAAGAACAGTGAGAAAATTATTGCACTCAAACGAGATGAGTAAGTAGGTATGCGTGCATTCTATATACACACATACATAGTTTCGAAAACCAACCAAACGTAGGAATCTTGGAAAAACGAGTACAAACGTTGAGGCAGAGAGAAAAAAGCGAGTAACTCAATAGCCTAAAATTTCTCAATATAAGTGCTTGGCCTTTCAGAGGCAATAGAATAAGTAGAAAATGCATCGAATAGGAACTGAAAAAGCCATGAAAGGGGAAGAAAATGCTTCACCTGATTCGACACACAGAGAGAAAAGACGCGCGTGAGAGAGAAGTTCGACAGAGAACGAAGAAAGGAGCGTTCGTGAGGGTACCGAAACGGATCCTCTCTCACAACTTCGACCCGAGGCAATTTTGTATTATTTTCTATATATAATTAAAGAATCAAAATTGTATTTCTAACAGAAGTTTGACAGATTGAATTCTTTTTAATAAAAACAATAATAAACAAGTATAATATTAAATTAATAATACAAAAGAATTAACAATAAAACGTAACTCAAAAATCGTAGTAACAAACCTGGTTAGACGTTATAATAAAATATAAGTTTTATTTAAATGAATTATTTTGAAACACTAATATAAATAGTTTTATTAGAATAAACTCAAGGTTATTTAAAAATCGAGGCTTGTAATTTGTGATATGAACATTAAAATTCAAGAATCTTAATTTTTATATTTGTTTATTAGAATCGAATTGATGAATTGAAAATATTGATGTTAGAGTCTATATAATAAAATTGCTAAAAAAACGTATTCTGATGAGATAAAACAGATTACATAAATTTATTTAAATATAAACAAGCCTACCAGATATATGTGTCTACGGATCTCTATTTTATTAAAATATTTTAAAAAGTTCTATGATTATTTGATGTATAAATAAATATAAGTTAGAGCCTACTAGCTATATGTATTTACGAATCTCAAATTTATTAAAAGATTTTAAAAAGTGCTATGATGATTGATCTATAAATGAATATAAATTATAGTATAAATATGTACTCTAAAAATTAATCTTATTTTGACGCTTTTAAACATAATTATTGTTTTCTGAAATAGATTCACGCATAACGAGCCGAAATAAAAGAATGAAAATTAATTTAGATTACCTAACTTGTTTGGTAACTTTTCGCCATGAATATTTTTTATCCTCGCATCATTTTTTCTCACTTAAATTAAGTTTTAACTTGTAAATAGTGAAATTGTTCTATGAATATTTAAACCCTAAACGCATATGAATATTCAGAGTGAGATTACGTTTACATACATCAATATTTAAAAGTAATAATACATTTTATCAATAAATTATTTTTTTTACCAGGTTGAATGATTTAATAAAATAATTTAACATATCTTTTTTAAATTTATTTAAACTAAAAAATGATAATTTTATGTTGTACTTTTTCACTTATAATATTATTCTTCTGATAAAACCTTTATGGGTAGGTAACAAAAACTAAATAATTTCAAGGTAAATAAAGTCTTCAAGACAAATGAAATCTCTAATATTTTTAAGATAATTAGGATATCTCATTATCTCGTCATTTTAAGACTTTGTCACATGTCACTTCAGAATAAATAAAGTCTTTCAAAAATTTGAGGTAATAAGTCTCTTGTTATTAAGTCTCTTCACCCATACTTTACTTGTTTCAAAGTAATGAGAGACTTAATAACAAGAGACTTAGGGTGGTGATATTTTAACACCACTCTTCATTTTTCACTTCTATTTAACACAAACATATATTATTATTTTATTCATATATAATATTTATTAGTAAAAACAGTGTTAAATGAGAATCATTTGTAAACAATAGTGTCAAATTAATATTTTTCGTAAAGTATCTCAAATTTTCAATGTAAATAAGTCTCTCGTCACATCAAGAGAAACAAAACCTCTTATTTAAGATAAATACTTCAAGAGGAACAAAGCCTTTTGTTTAAGGAAATAAAGTCTCTTATATCTTCGAGGCGAATAAGCCTCCCGTCACTTCGAGGCCAATAAAGTATCTTGTCATTTCGAAACCAATAAAGGCTCCCAGATATTTAAGGCGAATAAAGCCTCCCGAAACTTTGACACGAATAAAGCCTCCTCAAAACTTTGAGGTAAATAAAGCTTCTATATAACTGAGGCAAATAAAATCTCTCAAAACTTCGAGACAAACAAAGCCTCATTGGAACTCTAAGTCACATAAAAGTCTCATCAAAATATCATAGCAAACGAAGCCTCATTACAACATTGGCAAATAAACCACTCAGAAAAATGAACTAAACACCATATCGATAAGGTGTTGATAATATAAACATCTTAGGTATCAAGGTCACAAGAAACTGTGTATACAACCACGATCAAGTTAGATTTGTTCACAAAAGTAATATATAAATTTCCTCCTAAGACGTCCATTTTCCACAAAAGATGTCAATGACTCCTTAAAGCCTCTATGCCTAAATGGTATAATAACAATCTATTAAGATTATTAAAACCAATACCACATACTACATATTTCACACAATCTCCTATATAATTGGTTAAACATATCAACAAATAAAGTTAGTTAGATTTTAGTACTCGAACGTTGTTATTCTTTAAGAAAAATAAGATTATAAATTGATGGGAAGCAAAACAATATAACTTATATTTAAACTGACTTATAGTGATAAAAAATCTCAACCTCTAGAACATACTTCTTTAATTTTTAAAATCATTATCTTACTTTCTTTACAATGACTTTTAGATTTATTTTAGAATTATTTACTGAATACAATTTATAGAATTCACGAAATATATCACAGAACACATTTTTTAAAACATGATAAGATTTTTGAAATAAAATCTTCAAAATAATATTTCTAGAACCATGATATGTTTTAGAACAAATTTTATAAAATAAGCTTTCTAAAACATATATTATACTTTTTAGAATGTATTTTTTTATAATGAGTTTTCAAGAACAAATTTTCCCAAACAAATTTTCATAATAAGAATTTTCTTCTTCTTCTAACTATAATGTTATTCTTCTTCTTCCTCTTCTACTACGATGGTTGTGTTACAAGGACAATGATAATGGGATGCAATGTGGGATAAGTGATACGATAATTAAATTATATTTTACCCCATTGTGGGTACATGAATGGGGTACATGTTCAAATAGAGGGGCGCGTGAATAATTTCCCTTTACATGTTCATATTTTCCAAAGAGAAATAATATCTTGTAATGCCCTTTCCTAATTGTAAAAATATTAATAAAATTTGCAATGTTTTTTCGGTCTTTTATATTTAGTAAATTTAATATAATATATAAATAAAAATGTAAAAAATTATCCATATTTATTTAATACTTTTTATAATATAATAATATATAAAGACGGGTAAAAGTTATATCTAACTTATTTTTAAGATTTAATAGGAAAAGAATTAGGTGTTGAATTATGATTTACAAATATAATTTAATTAATGATGAAGCTTACAATTTTATTTGTGACACAATCATAGATTTTGTTCATTCTTATTATAATCATACTATGATTACTTTAGAAGAAGAGAAAGAAACTTTGAAAAAGATATGGTTTAGAGAAGCTCTTTGTAAAATATATTTCTTATGTTATGTAAAGTTTGTTTCGAAACACATTTTTATAAAAGTATTATATATATCATGAAAAGTTTGTCCAGAAAATTTTATTTAAAAATTTGTTTCAAAATGTATTTTATGTGTTCTATTTTTTTTTTATTCTGGAAAGCATATTTTAGAATATTCATAAATTATAGAAAATGTTATAGAAAATTTTCTGAACAAATAATCCAGAAAATTTACCTTAAAAAAGATAAAATAGTTATTTAAAAAAATTTTGGGGGCAGGTTTAAAATCAAGGGGCTGTAGAAAACAATATCCAATTTGTTATTCAAAGCGAAAGTCAATAGCTTAAAAAACTGGGCAATGGATTAGTGACGCGTGCGTGCTAAAAAAAAGTCATGTAGACGAAAAAAAAATGAAAAAACAGAAGAAAAAAAATGAAAAAAGAAAATAGTATGAAGAAAATAATGCCAGCTCATATGTGTGAGCGAACAGGGAAGTAAAACCGCCCAATCAAAACCACCCGGGTACAACACTACACCCAGGTGCGTGAGACAACAAATCGCGAAGAATTTTTCCGCTACTGTCTCACTCCCTCGCAAAAGCCTTCATCAATTTCACAAACTCAAACAACGAACCATTCTTCATCGCTAACCTAAAAAATGGGTTGTTTCTTGAGCAAAAACGGTGATACCAAAGCCAATAGGATCTCACGTTGGCGAGCCACTGGAATTGTTGCTTTGCGCGATTCCAAATTGAAGGCAATCATTTCTCTCTCTTTATCGTGTCTTATTCGATTTTGCACAATTGTAATTTTTTTTCTTGTTCTTCGTTGGTTGAGATGATTGATGCATGTGTAGTTTTAACCGTGTCGCGTTTTAAACCTTGAAATCGTGTTAATGTTATGCTGTTGGCAAAAAACACAAGCCTCAACTGTTTTCGTCTAAAGTTAATGACACTTAAGTCATTGCTTATGATATTTTCTTCTTTTTACTGTGTTGTTTAAGCTTGGTATATATATATTTATAACATTGAAATTTTAAACGTTAATGAATATTTAATTTTTTTTACGTGCTTTTGTGTGTACTGGTTTGGTAGTGTTAGTTTGGAAAATTTGATTATATCATCTGTCTTGTTGTTGTTTGAATTGTGTTAATTACAATTGTGGAACTATTCGAGGTGTTTTTTTGTCTGAATTGATTCTTGGAAAAGTGATGCTATACTGTTATGTCATACATGCGAGACTCATGTCAAGACATTTGATGAGGTCTGTGGCTTATATTGAAAATTTGAAATTTTGTGTTGTTATGCATGTGGGCAATTTACTTTATTTCTTTTTGTGTATTTGTATTAGTGTGCTTGCTCATGTGTGTTTTTTTAAAGCACGCTTACTTACAATGGAGCCTTTTCAAACAGACATTTCCAGATGAAATCATTAAGTTAGACACATCTGTTCGCACTCTTGACTTGACGCATAATCGAATAGATAAGTGGTTTTTCATTCTTGTGTTATATTTACCTTACAGTTTGGTTAAGATGTCATCGCACTAAAGAGGATATGGTGATTTTGACATGTAACAGGAGTGTGTTTTCTATCTAAAAGGATCATTACTTTGTTATTAACAATTCATTTTCTTGATTGCAGTTGACGTTCCTATGGAAATCAGCAAGTTAATTAATGTACAACGCTTGGTAAGGACCGACTATTACTTTATGCGGCTATGCCTATGAGATGGTAGCTTCTCGTGAGAATTTACTATAAACTTTTTTGGACTAAGATATTCAATATGGTTATTATCTGTTGTTTTTGAATGATGAGGGTCAGTAAATTAAATAGGTTGTAAGAGAATATGACATTATATATTTTGGTCCTCTTTTCTCAATACTGGTATTACCAATTATTGTTGGCTGGAGTATGTTTCATTACAATTTTATAATATAACTATTCTAAGTTAGTTTCTTTTTGAGGCTTTAGAAACGAACTGGCAATTCATGTGTTCAAATATAAAGGGTGGTCATACACAATGGTTGATCTTAAGATATATGTATGTTAGAGTAAGTTGTCTTAAATAGTATCTATTGAAAAGCTGTTGTGTGCTTTGTGCTCTACCTAGTTCCTAGATATGCCCTTTCTTATTCTTTTCTCTTCCCTCTCATACATTGTATCTAAAATCTCTAAAGTTATTATAAATATGAGATCCTAAGAGAGAGAAATTCACCCTCTCTAATTCGTTCTCTGTTCTTTTGTATTTCTTCTCAAGTATATGTAGTATTTATTATCATTTCTTGATTAGCAAAAACCTACAAGGAATTGAACACTATAATTGTCTCCTGACTTTTTAATGGTACAACCTTATCCAAGTTGCCATATGTTCTTCTTTTACACCACTCGTTGGATTTATAAGCTAAAGGGACAAATAAAAGTTATGAAGACCAAGCCAGACTGAAGTTTGGCTCCATTTCCACAATCCCACATCGAACCCTGTCATTTTTTTTTTATTTCCCTTTACAAGTTTGGTTACATTCTCGTGCTCTTTTGACTTGTTAGGACTATGCCATCTTTCATTTATTTCTCCCATGGTAGTATTTGGGTATTCACTTTAATCTTTTAAAATTAGGTAGAGTTATACAACAGTAAAGATTGATTACAAATGCTATTTTAAATTGAAGTTGCATTGACATCACAGGTATTAGCGGAGAACTTCATTGAGAGACTACCAGTGAGTTTAGGCAAACTCCAATCTTTGAAAGTGATGAACCTGGACGGAAATCGAATCACTTCCTTACCTGATGAATGTAATATATAATTAACTATTTAACACAAATACTATTATTTATTTTCTTGGCATTTGTTTAGTGGGACTTTTCTTTGTTTATTTGTATTAACTGAGTTTATTTTTTCTCTAGTGGGCCAGTTAGTAAGGCTTGAACGCTTATCTGTCTCAAGGAATTTATTAGCATCCTTGCCAGCAACTATTGGAAGTTTGAAAAATGTAATACGTCTCATAACCTAAATATCATTCAACTTTTATATTATCTTCTTATTCATGCTTAATGCATTTATATCTAGATAGATTATATGCTTCATGATCGTGCAATTTTGAAATTTTGCAATTGTCCTTTGAGTGTAGACATTTCAAAAAGGTAGTTGTCTCCACGTCATGCATGTGTATGAGTAAGAAATTATGTGACTCGTCATAATGAAAGAAAACTTCAAATTTTATTGTACCATTCAATGTAGTCTGTTCTTGTCTAATTGTCAATGCTTCAAGTGAATAAATATAATTTTTTCTCTTAAAATTGGCTTAACTTCTAAACCTTGAATGATCTTTAATTAGGACTTACAGAATTCAAGAACTTCGATCCTGACACACATATTGTAGTCTTACTCAATGCAGAATTTGTGCTAGATAGACTTGTGATTTTGATTTGCACAGAGCTTGGTATAACCATGCACTCATAAAAAATTGAACTCAAAGTATAGCTTGGCAATCTTAAATGTGAAATGTTTGCCTTATTTTGACATTAGAGACTAATACGTTTTTTGATAATGTAGTTGGTGCTTTTGAATGTGTCAAATAACAAGTTACGGTCTCTTCCAGAATCTGTTGGCAATTGCTCCTCTATGGAAGAGTTACAAGCTAATGGTATGTTTTATGTAGAAACTAATTGTTCATGTATGCATTTCATGAGCATGCTAATGCATATTTGTATGTGTGTGTTTTCCTTGCTTCCTTATTCATATTCATGTGTTTTGTGTGTTTATGCAGCTAGATTTTTTTGTTGTTAACCTGAAGAGGAGGATCTGCCTTCATGATCTTTATTTCTCTTCAATGGAAGCTTTTGTTTTAGGTTTTGCTGAACTAGATTGGTTTGCATGTTTTCTTGATATTTGAGATTATTTTTCTTATTTTACATCTTATCTTGAAGTTGAAGTGTTTGGAGTGCCTTGTGCTTTGTAGTTTATTCATGTTTGTTTTAGTTATTTTCAAGGATGATTACTTTTTAAAAATATCTTAGGAATTGGTCAACCCCCACCTCATGACTCCAAAATAAGTCATTATAGGGTTACATGTGGTTATAATTTCAAGACATGCTAATGTTTAATGTTGAAGAATGACTGGTGATATATCATAAAATTTTCATGTGATTGATCAATTCTCTGTTAAGATAATTTGGATCTTTAGAACAATTTACATCATCTTTTTGTATATTTGCCTTTATGTTGTGTTTGACTGAGGCTAATTCCAACCTTTTTTGTTAACATTTCAGATAATCTTATTGAAGATCTTCCATCTTCAGTGTGCAATCTCTCTCACTTGAAGTCGCTTTGCTTGGATAACAATAATGTGAAGCAGGTAGTATTTTTGTGATTTTTGAAGTCTAGGTTATGAATTTCTAGACTTGATTAAATGCATTTTACTATTTCCTTGTTTCTTATAATAAATATTTTTTTAGTGTGAATTGAATTGAATTTTTAATGTGAATTTTAGTATGTATTTTGTAAACTTGTTAGCACTCTTTTGCAAATGAAAGTAGCTCAGGAAGATCTCAAAATTTGCTTTTCAAACTAGTATTTGTTGTATAAAACTAGTATTTATAGCGATTGCATGTTGAGATACCAAAGTGGAAGAGTCATCAGCGGAAGCATGTATATTAATGGTTGGCTTAATTGGCACACGTAAAAGGGTAGAACAAATGGAAGTAAAATTAGGCACACCTAGGGATCCCAAAATCTGATCATGAACATGAGAATAATCATCAGGAAGTCCATGTAAAACCAACAACATGAAGAACTTTGACCTTTGCTCGAGTTCTTGAGAAGGAGTGGAGGCAGGAGCTAATAACACACTGAAGTCATGAAGAAGAGCATGAACATAACCTAGATATTCAACCATTTTACCATCAAGACCTTTGGGGGCAACAATATTAAGAAGATTTTGACAAACACCATAAAGACATTGGGTATCAGTGGTGTAGAATAATTTTGCATGTTCCCAAACTTCTGAACATGTCTCATAAGCATGAAATATTTGTTTTAAAGTTAAGTGAACAGTATATAGTAGACTTGAGAACAATCCATAATTGAGCATCAATTTTCAACCAATGGAAAACCTCATTTTCAGCAATAGTTCTGGTAAGATGATCAACATAACCTAGCTCTTAAGTCATAGTTTAATGTTTGATGCCTAAGTATTATGATTAGTTTCATCCAATTTCTCATTGGATAGATGTACATTGACATAATTAGTATAGATGGACAAATTAAGAATAATGACAGTAGAAGAGGCCATAGATGAAGAGGATAGTGAAAACCCCTAAAAAATCAAGTGAACTCCGATCAGGATACAAGGGTAGATCCAAAACGAGGACGACAAGGCAATCTCGATGCTAGTAATTGCTGCCAGAAAATGGGTCAGACGCACTGCGGTGACGCAGCTTGGAGGGGTGCGTTGGAGCTCCAATTGCCGCAATCTTTGTGGCATGATGGTCGCCTAACTGGGATGATTTGAACAGAGGTGTTGCCTGTCCAAATGGCTGCGGTGGAAAAAAATCACAGTTCGTTCACCAGGAAGTCACGGATTTTACCCTAGTCTAGATACCTTGTGAAAAATAAAGTAAAACGCGGTAAAGGATTAATCTCTTGTTTATAATGACCGCATAGGGTTATGTATTTATAGATAAGAAACATACAAAACCGTATGGGCTAAGCTCGTTACATCTAATAGTTTGAATCTCTTCTTCCTTGTTTAGTTGGACGCATTCATTCTTTTGGCAGTTACAGGATGAAATTTATAATTTCGTCCATTTCTGTATGAGTTAAAATGTGTCACTTTTAATCAGCAAAATTAGAATATTAAAGCCATACTTAATTCCTTGTTTTCTATTTGTATTGGACCTCTAGTGGTGAAACAAGAACACCATGATTTTATCCTTGATGGTCTACCCAAGGATTATGATGTCCTTGGCTTCTTTATTAAGTAGACCAAATCCTTAGTCCATTGTTGCTATTATTGAGTCACTCCAGGATAGTAGCCTAATATTTTTGTGTTTGTGTTCATGTATTAGCAAATTGAATTTTCTTTGGAAGGATAAAACAAAGTTTTGGTTTACCAAGGGAATCTAGAAGGATTATGTGTGTGAATTTAACACACTTGATGTTTTAGTGAAAGGATACTTAAAATCTTAGGAAGCATTTAGGCATATGAACATATAATAGAAACAAAAGTTGAATCTCCTTCTGTGTTGGTATCTTAAAATAGTTTCGTGATTAAATTCCAATTACAAATTGAATATAGAGTAAGAACCACGACAGGAGATAAGAATAAGAACTACCAATAAAGAACAAATTGAATGAAAGAAAATAAGAAAAGGATGAATGGTGCACCACTTGTAGAAGAAGATTCCATGCTTCTCGAAGATCCAAGTATTGAATCACCACTTAACTTGTACGAATCAAAATAAGAGACAGTTCTATATTTCATATATCTAAAAAGTGGCGTTACAAAGACTGGGCCTGGCTATTTATAGGACAAACCATCCTCAAATTCATATGCTAATTACAATGAGATAGAATAACTTAGCTAGTGTTTGCCAAAGTATACAATGATAAAAGAGGAAGGAAATTATATTTTAAAAATTCAAATCCCTTGATTTTAGGTATGAATTAAGGTGCAAACCATGCCGTGGTCACACTTTCTTTGCTTTGTCTCCCATATGCTTTGGTCGAACTTTGTGTGGGCCTTGGTTGGGCTTGAATGGTTGCCTTGCTTCCATGCACTACCTTGGCTGCACCTCCTAGTTCCTTTTGAGCTTGATAGATCCAAATACAACTAATGCTAAAATTAATGTTTGTTCCTATTTTACAAAGAAAAATAAAGGACATATCCTACAATTTCTGAATCCGAGAGAAACAAAATAGAGAACTAAGAAACTATTCTTGTGAGTAACAACATATTCTCTTATCATGTTTCGAGTTATCTTTTTCGGAATACTGTGTTCTTGCTTCTTCTTCTTTTTTTTATCTTTATTCATGCACTGGTTTAGGAACTACATTTGTGTTGCTAGTATGTTTGACTCATCAAATAAACTCAGTTTATGACTATATTATAGAATAATGTAGTGCCTAGGCCAAATTTGAATACAATCAGTAACAAAATTGGGTTCGGTCCTCCTTCAAAACTCCTCAAATAACAATTTAACACATTAATTTCCTTTTACAAGTGTGTTACACAATCTATTTATAATTATAATTATGTAATCCAAAATTAGTACAAAAAGAACTACCTAAAAATTACGTAACAAGAATTATAATCACCGGATTTTGAACTTGGCCTATAAAAAATACATGAAATCTCAACATTCTAATCTAAATTGCTTCTGGCTGTAGATTTGACATGATTTTGAGAGGATTCATTAAACTTTAGAACTCATGTAATATCTAAAACGTACTTGATACGTCTCAATTTTTTTATACTGCATCTAGTGATTGGTCAATATAGTCTCCTATTCAAAGAGAGAATTTTGTTGAGTATGTGAGCATTTTCATAGGAGCATTACAACACTGATCAATAATACCATGTACTTGACAATAGCGTTTCTTTCATTCGTAGAAGATGATCAGTTTTGTTATGTGGGAGGTTGTCTTGTCAAGTGTTTAGCATTTTATAAACTTTACAGACTTGAATGATCGACTGAAAATTGTTTGTTTATTTTTTATTTTTTATTTTTTTTGCTTCTGAAGTATGTGTCAGTTATTGTTGTATTAAGTTTGATATAGTTCTGTATAGGTGTTTTATCGGCTGTTTTTTAGAGCTTTGTTTCTTTTCTTTGTCTATATAAAGAGAACCCTTGTTTTTCATTAAACAGAAATCATCAATGCAAAATTACCTTTTTCTATTTCGCTTCTCTCTCTCTCTCCCCCTTAACTCTAATATGCTATCAAGAGCTTAGTGATCATCTGTTGAAGATGGTTTGTTACTATTATGTGGGAGGTTGTCTTGTCAACTGTTTAGCATTTTATAAACTTTACACTGGTTGTGAATTGCTTGGTTATTATTTTTGCTTCTGAAGTATCTTAAGTCCAAGATTTTCGTTGAAAGCATAAACTTAAAAGTTACCTGAATGAGTAGTTTACCTTTTTTATGGAGTTATTTTTATTCTCCATGTTAACTTCTCCACTAATACATATGTGTGTGTGTGTATATATATGTTGTACAATAATATTTTTACGTAGTTGAAAGATGTGTAAAATCGATGAGAGGTAGGCTTGTTCCTGTTTCTTTTTTGCATTGGTTTTCTTTAAGGGTGAAAACTTATGTTACTTGAATATTATGAATATCCAGTTTCGTTCCCACGAATATGCATGAGAAGTTATTCATTATTATGAGTACTAGTAAGAGGCGATCAAGTGGTCGACTAACAATTGCGGAGTTGATATTTGGAAATGTAGCATTTTTTTAAGCATACATGTTAAATTCTACATATAATTTTTAGCGATAGCTGCTAAATTGTAGTTTTGACTTTGAATTACATATTCACTTTTGGACTATGGCATCATAGTTGTCCATCTTGTAGGTAATAAACTATTTTTACTCAGTGATACCTTTTCCATTTTTATTTCTTTATAAATCCATTCATTTGAATATTTTTTGTTGGGCTCTAGAAATTCCAACCCTAACAAATTTATATTTTAGCCAGTTTCCTTAGATTTCAAATGTCTTGATGACACTTTGGTTTCATTTCGGACAGACACCTCTGAATTTATTGAAAGACTGCAAAGCTCTACAGAACATATCATTGCATGGCAATCCTATATCAATGGATCAACTGCAACAGGTATGATATTCTTTCGTATTTTTTACCTTTTCCATTTGAATGATAGAATTATAGGTTAAATTTTCAATACAATTGAACGATTGATGAATGATCTAGATGGAGGGGTTTCAAGAGTTTGAAGCAAGGAGGAAAAAGAAGTTTGACAAACAAATTGATTCAAATGTGATGATCGGTTCCAAAGGTCTTGATGAGGGTGTTGATTTATGATGTGGTCGGGCTTGTTGAGACCATTTACAATGGGGAGCTTTTGGATGTGGTGTGGAATACATGGTTTTTAATTCACGCCTTTTCTTTCACATATGAAACAAGTGTGTGGAGATTCCTGTCATATTATATATGATTCTTTTTTCCCCATCCAAATTTGCCTACAATTTGCCTTATAGAGGCAGGCTTATCCAACACTGGATTGAAAGTTTCCATATACGGGGATTTGAAATTATTTTGTTGATAATAAAGATATGTTTCTCTGCAGCTATAAGTTCAGACCTTTAAAGAAGGCATAATTATGTCAGTTGAAAATGTTACATAAAATGGGAAGAATCCTTTTTATTGCTTTGTGTCATTATCCTACTCTAGTTCCTTGTTTTCCTGCTAAGATGATGGCTTCAACAACACAAGTAATGCCATTTCTTCGAAAATTTTGGAGATATAGTGTTGAAGATATTGACTACACCATTTCTAGAAAATATTTTCTATCTTAATGTAAAAACTTGCATTCTGAAAAATGTTTTCAAAGTTTTTAAAAATATTTTCTTAAATGTAAATTTTACATTTTAGAATATGGTTTTTGAAAATATTTTCTGAAAATAGATTATGAAATATATTCTACAACATAAAATTTAACCTATTTTCAAAAAAAGCATTCCCTGAGGATTATTGTAATCCATCGTAGTTAATATTGTAATCCATCGTAGTTAATAAAGGAGGACTAGATGTAACTCGAATTAGGAATTAACAAGTATAGAAATAATGTGTTTGTGGTTGCTTTTTATTACATGAGCTCTTTCTATTTCCAAGGTGTTTAAGAAAGGTTTTTAAAATTTATTTAAAAACCATTAGACAATCCCTTATAATACCCTATTGCAAAAAAAAATGTCTAAGTAGTTTTAAACTCTTATTTAAATTAGTTTTAAATAATTTTTCAAACAATTTTTCATAAAGAACTAGTAGGTTATATAAAATTGATCATCTAGATATTTTAAAGTGTCTTCACAAAGATATTTTTGCAATAATTGTTTAAAAATTTTTGAACATGAATGGCACTTTATGCATATAGTTATAAGTGGGTACTTAGAAAGAAGCTTGTAAACTACCCATCTTACTTGCACTTCACATATGTGTTAAATTTGAATTTTTTGGTAAATTTTTAATGTGAGGCTTTCATATCTATTTGCACAACTTACTAGTTAAACGACATGTAGCCTTCAGGTCCTATATGTAATCACATCCAATAACGGGTTAAGGTTTTAGGGGGCTTAAAGTAAATTAGAAAAATGAAATGTTTTTAAAATTAATAAAATAATTAAAATAATGATATTTTTATTTAAATTTTATTTTTAGAGTTTTTTGTGATACAAAATTATTATTAAATTATCATAATTATTTTTATTAAAAATATCTTTTTTCAATAAATAATAAAACTAATCCATTTAATCTTTATTGAGATGTGACCTCAAATACGATTTTATTAGTTTAAGCTTTGAAAAACTCCTTTGAGTTAAGACAATGATATTAAAATTGTTAACATTATTTTATATACTACGTATGCATTTGAAAAATAATTTATTTCTTTTATATACTTAAGAATGTCAATTGGTTATCATTTTCCTATAATATCTTTTAATATATTTAATCTGAAAATAAATATAAGTCATCCAGATCTAACAAATTATCAAGCTTCAAATATTTTTAAGGTTTAGGCATTTTTTTTCAAAAGTACACAATCCAATGACTTTAATTTTTTAATACCAAATAAAAAATAAAAAATATTCTCATATACTTTAAATTGTTAAAATATATTTTGGAGTGTGACAATTGTTTTATCTACAATATATAAAAAATAATCAATTCTAAATGATTCTTGAGGTGATTTCATAACTCCATTGTCAATATTTTCATCAAACTAATTCATTTTTCACTAAACTTAAGCTCTAGATCCATTTCAGAAGCAATTTCTTTGGTAGAAATAAATACATTTTTAAATCCATTTTCTCTATATGTTTTACAAAATGACATATCTTTTGATTGTAAAATTTTACTAAGGAGTTAATTCCATACAATATGTTATACCAAACAGTCATGCCAAACAAAATCAAAATTTTCAAGTTCATAATTATTATCTTCTTTATTGTTGTCTTCATCTGTATCTATATTGTTATTTTCTAAATCATTTTTTGTGATTCAACAAAAAGACTCAACTCTTATATATTTTTTGAAGTTTTTAATAACTTGATTCATATATTCTAGATGACATATTTTTATAGTACCGTGTCTTAAAGTCTCAAGTCTCTTTATATATTTTGATTTTGTTCTTTGGTAAGTGTTTAACTTTAATTTATAACTTCATAACTTGTTTTAAAATTAATTAAACAATAATAAAAAAAATAATTTTGAGATTAATTCATCAATTTGATATTTTTTTTCCTACTATTGATGCACTTAGATGGAGCAAAAACCAACACAAACTCCAATTTTCTCAATCTACTCTAACAAGCCTACAACTAGAGAGACACACACATAAATACATATTATAGAATGATAACAAACTTGAAATTATATAATCTCCTAATGATAATCACACACTCAAATTGAAGCAATAATATGAAAGAATTAATGAAAGAGTTAGAAAAAGAAAAAAGATATGTGAAAAAGTAAGAGAAATAATAGTAGAAGGAGATAGAAAATTATAAAATTTTATTATAAAGTTTTAGTATTTAGGATTTGTCCTTTTACTTCACTAGTACCTTTTTATTTTTTATTTCTCTTGATAACACTCTTTACACTTTAATTCCTAAAATAACAATGTTTTATTTTTTTTCATTTTTTATTATTTTACGCTGAAATAACATTTTTTTTGTACAATAGGTACATTAATTATAATTATTTTTTTATATTTTATTTTATTTCATTTTATTTTTTTATCTTTTTACAGTTATATCAATTATAATTATTAGTAAATTTTGTACATGTTATTTTTTGGTTTTTTTTCCTGTAATAGTTATTAAAAATGTAA
>Ga0123340_1000088_pt1 | contig 37668 bp, 16 predicted proteins | sample SirMexnodulemix_FD_89961 | JGI IMG/M metagenome (GOLD analysis project Ga0123340, IMG submission 89961) | Root nodule microbial communities of legume samples collected from Mexico - Siratro Mexico nodule mix | ecosystem: Host-associated > Plants > Roots > Nodule | place: Mexico: Nepantla...
TCAGATGAGCGAAGATTCAATCCTGCAAATCTCTCCTCATCCATCCTCCCAAATCAGGTCAACCAAACAGTCTTCATCCCCTCAAATCCATCTTCTTGAACAGTAAATCCCCTCAAATCAGTCAAACCAAACACAACCTAAGACTTCATCTTCTTCCTCTCAATCATGGGTTTTGTGGATGGATAATTTTCATCATTAAAGTACCTCAGATGAAGGTACTTTGATTTTGGTGATTATTAGTAATAATAAAAAATTTTGACCAACAACATCAAAGTCATTTATTAATAAAGTTCTAGATGGTGTGTATGTTTTCATAAATAGGCATGATAGTAATGATGTGAAAATAAGTCAAATACCAAAAAATGAAAGTTGGATTGTGTATTAAAAAATAAATCACAAGTGCAACATTAGATATAGTTTTCAATTGACAAAGTTACTTTCAAAATGTATCTTTTTTTTTTTTTTTGAAATCTTGTTTAAAAATGAACTTCTTTAATGTTAGATGTCAGTTTGTAATATACATGCTAAAAGAGTTAAGGAAAAGAGTTAAAGAGAAAGAAAAATTTTTACTCTACATTCTTATATTAGTTCTTCTGTTAATTAGATTATATTTAGTTTTTTATCGACATGATCAAGTTTCATTATGCAAACTATCACTACAAATTACAAATTGAGTATTCTTTAAATCTAAACCACTCTTGACTAAACAATTAAATATTCTCTGGAATAACAATCACTCATGGTTGTTAATTGAAAGAGAGGTCTTAAGATGAATACAAGATAAGGTTAATTCTTTTAGGTTTCTAAAGAATACTACAATATTCTATCAACAAGTAGATTTTAAGCTTTTTCACTTGAGATTGTTTTATCTCTATAATGTTGTTAGTTTATTCATGAGCAAGTTCTTTCTTCTTCAAAGATAATTTCTATTTATAAAGATCTTAAAAGATAGTCATTGCAAATCTTTACTATCCATTGTGAGTCTTGAGTAGTTTTTCACAAGTTGTATATGATAACAAAGATGATAAGGGTTGCAAAAACTATTTTCTTATGCAACATTTAATGCAAACTTCTTCTTAAAGAAATATTCTAATACTCAGCATAACCTATCAGGCTTAGGTCAGATAACTTTTATCTTATCTTGAGTAATATCCAAAATCGTATGAGGCAGTTGGTTTTTGCAAAGATGACAAATTATCCTTTTAGATGAGTTGTTCGCATAGACAGCTTTGACACACTTTGAGAGATCATTTGATGTTGACGTTTCTTATGAGATGATCTTGATGGTCAGATATGAAAACATTCTCTAAAAAATGAAATAAAAACATTTATAAGCTTATGAGTAGTACTATGTAATGCTAAAGACTACATATCTTATTATTTATATAAACTCAAACTTATTAGATGAATATATATTGCAAATTACTTCGTGTCTGTGATTAATCAGACAAAGCAAATTATATGTCAAAATTAGATGCATAAAAACAAATGAAATTTTATGTTTTATACTTTTTTTATATAAAACACTTCATCAAAATATCTCAAGATAATGTTTAGGTTTATTGATCTTTTGTCTAACCAATGATTGCTTTTTATTATAAAATACCTTGATAATATGGAGAAAAAGACATAATGTGCAAATACAAATATAATTCCTTTAATTGCAAACATTTTCCTACAACTTCATTAATCACATTTTCTACACTTTAGATTTGTCCTCTACAAACATTTTTCTTTGAACGATTTTCCTTTTTGCAATGTGGACAATGGAGAAATTTCTCGACAAACATTTTTCTTTTGAACGATTTTCCTTTTTGCAATGTGGACAAGGGAGAAATTTCTCACCTTATTAACTGTTACAGTCTTCTTCTTTTTTTTCTCCATTTCTTGTTCTTGTTTTTGCCTCCTTTAAAATGTTGTGTTTTTACACAAAAAACACCTGGTACATTCTCATCTTGTCTCGTCATTTTTGTGTGATTGTAAAGTATTTACTAATTAAGGTGATAGTTGACTTGTCTTTTGCCTCTTCTGAAATTGAGATTTTTTACCCATATTTTTTTGTATAGTAACCAAACTTTTTTAAACAAATTTTTCATCAGGACAGGGCTTCCAGATAATTTACACTTTATTTGTTATACTCACCAGCTAATCAACATAGCTTTTAATTGTTTCAGTCTTCCTCATGCTTTTCATTTCAAATTTTTCTAACCAAATTGCGCACTTGCATACCTTTAGTTCTTTCAAAGCTAACGTATCCTTTATTGAGATAATCCCAAATCTCTTCGACAGATTTAAAATTCATACTTAAAAATAATTTTTGACATAAAAGAAAAAAGACAATTTTTTTTTTTTCGTCCTTTTTTTTTTTTTTTGTCTTCTTCTCCTCATAATATTTCATTTGAGCCACGTTTGGATTTTCAAACAACTCAGAAACATCACAATTTTCTTCTAGTGCCTCCTAAAAATCCAATGCTTCAAGATGATTGATTATCCTTGCAACCCATAACTAATATTCCTCACCATTAAAAATTGGTGTGAACTCATTGTGTATGTTTCTCCCTTCTGAACTCACAAATCCTTCTATAAAGACTCTTGATGCCAACTTATTTTGTTGTTAAAATAGCACTCAATAAATTATTTTTTTTTCAAATATATATTTAGAGAAAATGATTTATGCTTGATTGATTTGTTCATTTAATAGAGCTTGAAAGCAAGTGCATATCATAATATTCCATCTTTTTAGACATAAATAGGTGTAGATTATAATTAGCTTCAACCACTAAAATTTCTAAACAACTTATTATAAAAACAAATTAAATAAAATATCTATGTTACAATTATTCTAAGCACATTTCGACAACACATATAATTAATTTATTTTCTGCTAAGTTTTCTATAAAACCTAAGTTTATTTATATCAATTCATAATTTGAATAATTTAATATATCATTTAAATGCTAAACATAATTGTTTGGTTGCCACGGTCCTCTTCTTCGACTCCTCCCAATCAAGATCGTTTATGTCACTAGGTTTTCTTACGCAGACGGCCTTCAAAACTTTGTTGTGCAAAGAAACCCTTAACCTTCCCTCTATTGTTATTCAATGATGTAAAAGCCTTTTGGCCAATTTCTTAATAAATAAGATAAGTTTTCTACAAATTAGGTTTATAAAATATATAGTCACTGACTCAAATTTTTAGTTCTTTTTTCTTAATTTTTCAAAACATCTTGTTTTATTAAACTAATAAAGTTTAAAAAAAAACACGTATAGAAACTTTATGTGTATATTTTTTAATTAGAAATAGAAAACCATCAAAACTTCACGAAATCTGACGTATATTGATATGCAATGCTTGCAATTATTTACATAAACTTTTATTTATAATCTGCCAAATATAAGAAGAATGTTGACACAAAACACAGCACGTGGTCTTTTACAGCAATCTATTCGTAATAAATAGCAGTTTTGCTTATGGAATTATTCGTCTGGATCTGGCCGTCAAGATGGAACAGTAATCTAATAACAAAATTTCAAATTTTGATGATGGCATTCATATGTGGGGAAAAATGTTACTCAAACTTGATTTATTCAAATCAAAGCTTTATCCTTTAAAGTAGGTAACTCACCCCAGATGCAACATTTGTCGTATAACAGTACCAACTCCTTAAGGTACAAGTAATGTCTCATTGGATAAGGCATGTTGGACTTTTATTCATCAACGTACTCTTCCAATTTAAGCACAAATGAGAGTCAAATTTAAATTATTAAAATTTAAAATTATTAGAATAAAATATAATTGGAAATCAGTTATTCTATTTTTTTTACTATATTTTTAATGTTAAGCTTGTGAGTACATTTGTTATTATTATATATAGTTTTTTACTTTTTAAAAAAAAAACTATACATTTTAACTTAATGAATTATTTTATTTTTTTCTATATATAATATCAGAGTTTTAAAGTTTATCTTAATTAATATCTAAATCTACTATATTATTTGTTATTGATTTTGTTTCGATTTTCACAATTATGTTCTAGATGTCTTCAGTATAAAGAGTCCGATAAAAATCTTACATTAATTACAAATAAGCCTATTTTATATAAATAAAGACAAACTACAGTTTACAAAGTCTATTTTCTAAAATTAAGTTATAAAAAACATTAGTTCATGAGAGAGTTTCAAAGTTTTCATCATCTAAATTAACATTAATGAGTACTAAATTAAATCTGTTTTAAGAGATTAGGACATCACTATTTACTTTTTCAACCCAAAAATTTAAAAGTAGATTTATGGATTTATTATTGCTAGTCATCTCTGACCAACTTGGTATTCGAACTCATTAACACGACCAAGAAGGCATATCATACCCTACAAATAGCTTCCTCTTACAGCCCAAAAATCCACAAATCCTTTCACCAAACCTTAAAAACATCGTGTGACAGACAAAAAGTTAACCATGTCGATGAAGCTGCTTGGTTCCCTGGTCCTCGCGGTGTGGCTTTTCATGGCCACGCCGACACTAGCCCAGTACGTGATGGACACAAATGGCGAACCCGTGGACAATGACGAAGAATATTACATCAAACCAGCCATAACCGACAACGGAGGGCGCTTCACCTTGATCAACAGAAACGAGTCCTGCCCTTTGAACGTTGGTCTCGAAAACACGGACTCGGCACCAGGTTATCCAGTGAAGTTCACACATTTTGCGAATAACGTTCAAGACGAGGACATAGGGGTGAACCGGGACCTGAAGGTGGAGTTCGTGGAAGTTTCAACGACGTGCGTTCAGTCCACGGAGTGGAGGGTGGGTGAGAACGACACGAGGAGTGGAAGGAGGCTCATCATCAGTGGCACAGATGATAGTGCAGGATTGTATGGTAACTATTTCAGAATTGTGGAGACGGAAAGTGCGGGAATCTATAACTTCCAGTGGTGCCCTATGGAACTGTGCTCCGATTGTGGATTCGTTTGTGGCACAGCTGGCATTCTGCGTGAGAATGGAAAGATTTTGTTGGCTTTGGATGGTACTTCGCTCCCTGTTGTGTTTCAGAAAAAGGATGATTGAGTCATTTGAAGGCCCGAGATTGAAGATTCTGCTGTTGGCTTGTTGCAGACATGTTCCTTTCATGCTAAATAAGTAGAAAATAATATACGATGGAGCTATCAAACGATATACCTGTATTTAGTATTCTGTGATTTATGGAATAAAGCTCCTATTTGTTATGTTATGCTTGTGATCTATTCACTACTTTGGTCATTTTACATATTATATATACATATTTTCAGTCTATTCATAATACCATTCTCACTTTTCTACCTTATTTAAAATATGTAATAGTAATAAAGTTTAATTATAATATTAGTTCTCTCATATTTTATAAGATTTTAACTTTTTTTTTTATAAAATTCTTATTAGGTACCTCTATTAACTTTGATATCTCTTTAATATTCAACTATCATTTTATATCACTTGAATTAGCCATTAAAAGAAAAGCAAAGAACAAAGGGGATCGTATCAATCCATGTTAAAATATTGAAAAGAAACTTTCAACTAAAAAATTACACAGTCTGAAAAGGAAGATGGAAACTTATTATAATAAAAGTCTAAGTTAATAATAGAAAGAGCTGGAAGCAGGGTTACAACAGAACATAAAAAAATAAAATAAAATAAAAAAATAATAATAATAATAATCTTAAAAAAAAGATAAGAGTAGTCACCCTAATATAATTTATGTTAGATATCAAAATGTAAGTTAGATATTGAATAAAAATAGAAAAATTATTTAAAGAAGATTCAAAATTCTAATATTTTAAAATTTTAGTTTAAAAGTAACATGTGGACTGAACTCATGTCTTATTCTTATTTAGTTAAATATGTAAAATAATGTAATTTTTAAAATATTTATTTTTTTACTCAAAAAATGAAATAAAAATGCATACACAAAGTAAAGAAATATTTTTAAATTTTTTTATTTAAAAATATTGATCTTACCATTTGTTTGTGTATTGATATTTTTTATTTTTAAAATTTTTAAGATTTTTCATTTTTATAACTTATATCATATAAAATATAAGAGAGTCTGTGTTTATGAATTGTACAATAAACAAAGATAATACAAACTGCATAAATTTTATTTGGAAAAAAATATTTTTTAATTTTTTATCAGGACAAAATCTTGAATATAAAATGATGCTATGATTATATAAATATCATACTTATTTTCAAAAAAATAATTTTATTTGTGGTTACTTCAATAGGAATTAAGTGTAAGACATCGCATGCAGTCGTACAAAAATCTAAATGACTCTTTAATATAGAAAAGTAGTGTAAACTACATATATTCAAAGACCCCCTACAGGAACTTTAGGCACATCTTATTAGTACATAACCCAAGAAAAAACTATAAAAGAGGAAGTCTAGTAATCAAGTGGGTAAAAAAAAAGAAAAAAAATTTAATTGGACCACTAAAAAAATATCTATATATATAAAAAAAAAAAGGGAAAGTATTTCCTCCATCCCATCAAAATATTTGGATGCCCCACCCTAAACTTATATAAAAGGTTGGTGGGAGTCTAGAATTTTCGGAGTCAGAGGTTGATATTGCAGAAAACCATTGCAACGAAGGTGAAAAGTGTGCTATTTAGAGCCAAAAAAGAAGAAAACATGGAACTTGGTTGTGAGGGTAACTTGTCAAACTCATTTTCTGTTCTAAACACAGATTTCTCATCAAGTGTTCATAATTATCGTATATTTGATGATGGAAAATTTGAGCTGGATATGCAAACAGATTCAAGAAAACTTCACAACAATCTATTTAAAATAAGAGCCATAGACACTACTTCCATCGATGTGATAGATGAAAGCTGTTTGGTGCAAATGTCAGTACTCCTTCGAGTCTGTAAGTTTGGGATCTGTTGTTCATGGAAAATTGTGGTAGAGTAAGCATGCAATATATCCAAAAGGTATGTACATTTTCATATGCCAATTTCTATTCCGAAAAAGTCTTTTGGAACACTAAAAATCAATTTGAGAAAGCTCTTTCTCGAAGTCATTTAGGGGTGTATGGTTATATTCTAGAAAGACCTTTCCGGAAACAAAACACTCCGGAACGGAAGCTAAAAAAATGCATTTCGAAATATATTTTTTTGACTTCAAGTATTTTTTGGAATAAAAACCTACACATCCAATTGTATCCAATTGTTTTCTGAAAAGAGTTCTTTGGAATTATTTTTCAGAACTTGATTTCCGGAAGCCTGTAACGATTTCGAAAATGAGAAAAGAAATTATAACTCACTCTTACAGTTATTTCTTACTTCTAAAATAAGATTGCTTCTTTCTCCGTCTCCAACACCTCCAAAATTTGAAATATTTCAAATGTACCTTTTATAAAATTACAGTTTTATCATTTAAATGGCTGAAAATGACTAGACAGAAGGTGGACAATTTTAGAGTTGGAGGACAGATCCAAAACACTTTATTTTGTAATTGATTTTTCGTATAAAATAAATTACGGAACGACGTATTTTGAAATTGTTTTCTAGATTTGAAAAACAGTTTCGAAACACTTTATTCTGCAACTTATTTTTCATATAAAATGATTGTGGAACACCTTGTTTCGTAACTTATTTTATACGAAAAACAACTCATTCCCAAATCACAAATCAAATGAAATTCCTTCAAGTACTCTACAAATTCTTCAATACATCATACGTATTTTAAGTGATTATCAAATGTGTTGCTATTGATGAACGACAGAACGAAACCAACCAAAGAAGAGCAAAATGGAATGTTGGAGCTGCTTGGAGGTGGTACTGCAGGAGAGTGAAATGAACATAGGTAAGTGGAGGGATTTAGGGTTTACAAATATTTCGGTCTTCACAGTATTATTTTAAGGATATTTTGAATAGATTCAAAAAATTTGGAGGTACCGAAAAAAATACTTGAAGGTGCAAGAAGAAGCAGTCCTAAAATAATCCAAAGTCGTTCCCAGCCAGTTACCTACCACCACCTACTTCACTCAGACGAATTCTTTCAGCACCTCAATAGTCTCGTCCTGCACCTCCATAGGCTATGAGAAAATATAACTATACCCTTAAATGATAAATAGGAAAAGACGATATCCTTCACCTCCTTCGTCAGAGTTATCCGCTTCATTCTTGCTTTGTCTGCTTCGTTCTTCCAATCTTGCATCCGCTTCAGTTTTGTTTGCATTGGATCTGATTCTCCAGCCCCCGATTCATCTGTATTTGATCTTCACTGTCAACAATTCGTTAAGAAAAGCATTCTATACGTGTTGTGGAACTCAGAATCGCAGAGTTTGGAGGAGAATTTGCTTCAATCTGAATTAAAGCTTTAAACAAGTGAAAAGTAAATTTTTTTTTTATGTTTATTAGCAATTTGTTAGTGATATTGATGATTAGGATAGTTAATTTGATGATTGGGTTGTCGTCGACAATGAATCTGCGTCGGAGAAGACGAACTTTGTATGAACCGGATGTCCCGCGTCCGGTTTACATTTTGGAAAAAAAGCAAAATGTAAATTGGATGGGGTCATCCAATTCACATTTGTAAATGAAAATGCCCATCCTGTTTATAATTTTTTTCCAAAATATAAACCGGATAGGGTGCCATCCGGTTCACATTTTCATTTGGAAATATGAATCGGATGGTCCTCCATTCGGTTTACATTTTGAAAAAAATTGTAAACTAGATGCTTTCCATCTGGCTTAGTATTTTTTTTTTTAAAAAAATAGAAGGTCCTTTTGATTATTTTTACAAGGACAATTTAGATATTTTAAAAACTTATGAAGGTGCAGGACGAGGGTATTAGAGTGTAGAAAGAATCCATCCTTCACTCATCATCATCGAAAATTGCTCAGCCCACCGCCAACCACAATAAAGCTCACCCTTCATATAAACCTATCAAAGGCATAATTGGAATATTTAAAATTTGATGGGTGCAGGAAGTATTTGATGGGGGTACAAGAAGTAATTATCATGAGAAATGCCATAAAACATGGGACCCCACGTAGATAAGATTAGCATATAATATGAATCAAAAATTGGCAAAGAAAGATGGTAAAAAATTGGCCAGTTGGAGTACAAACAGGGGCAATTACTTTTTGTACCTCATTTTTAAATTTGTATTCCATAATTGAGTGAAATGACTTAATTGTCTCTCCATGTACTTTTTACTATACCTCACCCACTATCATCACTATTGTCACTGTTGTACCATCATCTTTGTAGAAGAAAAATAGGAGAAGGAGAATACTACAAAAAATATATATAATTTTAGAAAAAAATTTCCAGAACACAAATGTGTTTTGAAAAGCTCTTACCATAAAGTCTATTTTGGAACATATTTTCAGAAAACGCATTCCAAAAGATATTAATATGTTTTAGAAAGTTTAATCTGAAAATCTTATTTTGAAAAACTTGTTCCAAAATGTATTTTATGCATTTTAGAAATTTTATTTCAAAAATCCTATCATGTTCTGGAATGTATTTCATAAATTCCAAAATATATGTTCTAAAAAATTTCTAGAGTAGGAAATAGTTATTTAAAATATTGTGGGGTCCAGGTTCAAATTAAGGGAGTGTAGGAAGCAATTGTCCAAATAGAGGCAGAAATAAAAGAAAAATGGTCCTGTATGCAAAAAACTTCAACTATTACATCCTAGAAAAAGGTTTTACGTTTTAAAAAAACCTTCGACTATTTCATACATATATGCATTGCAACCCAAAGTCCAAATCAAAATTTAATATTTCAAATAAGTAAAAAAAAATTAGAAAAAAATTACAACATCTTAATTTATAGCTTTTCACTAAAAGTGCATATATGTGTTGTGCCCCCAATAAATATCATTCAAAATAATTAGCATTTAAATCCAAGCATGCCTACTTCAAATTCTTGATAAAAAAAGAAAAAAAAAATAGAAATTGGATCACGAATCATGACTATCTATAACATTCTTAAGGATGACTTTTTGAAATAGTGCAATTTTGCTAAAAAAGTTATTGAAATTGACATATTTTAAAAAATTTACTTGCAAGTTGTGTTAACATGGCAATGATTTCTTTACAAAGAAATCATGCATGCATGATACAATTTTGAATTTATGAAAATGAAGTCTTCTAATTTGACATAACTTTAGCATGTGAAGAAAAGTTGTTTTTAATACACATTGACTTTGATTAATGTTATAAATGTTTCTTTATTTTAAATAAAGTCGTGTTAATATATCACAATTTTAATTCAAATCAGATTACATTGCCTCTATCTTCTTCTTTGAGTAATCTTATTGGTAAATTTAGCATACTCTCCCTCTTTGAGTTTAACTCGTCTTTCTGCAATAAATGTCTAATACTCTATGGCTTTATATATTTGTTGTCTAATATCATCCATAAACATATTTCTATTGAATGGTGTAATTGATTGATTTATTTTTGAATGTTTCCCTTCAACCTTAGACATTACGTCTTGGGTTTGGTCCTTTTTTGGTATCATTTGTACCATTAAAGAAACAAAAGTTGGTAGGCATAACAATGCATAAAACATAATTCATTCAGTCAAACACATTTCACACAAACATGTCATCATTACTCATCCCTTCCATTGACACTGACTTACAATTTATAAAGAACTCGAACTTTACAACCTCACACAATTTTTTATTTTTTATGCTTTCAAACGTAAACCCTAAATTATATAAACTCACACAATTGAAGACAATCAAATTTTAATCACATTCAATTCCACACAATATGTCAAAATACAATTCATAAAAGTTGATACATCTTAAGTCTTTTACATTCATCCAACAGCAACAAAACATACCATTTACACATATCATCAAATACTCAAACACTTAAAAAACACATTTGACACTTTGTAACTTTTTGTAGGCTGTCTCAAAACATGATCCAACGCCCACACATACAAGGTTGAGAATCGAAACACAATTATCAATCATAATCATAATCATGCATTCATACATTGGGACAAAAAGTAACAAAATGTTATACCTGCAATACTAATACACACCCAACAATATGCATTTGTAATGCATTTTTTAATGGACAAACTATAAGATGCTTGACAAATCATTCAACCAAAAAATCATAAACAGCACATCTCCAATTATATTTCCAACATCCTTAAGGTCTATTAAAAAGGTCCAAAGACACACTAAGATCTGCATTTGGAAAATAGAACTCGACCAATTTGATAAGAATATACAATCAACAATAAACATACATATTCTCCTCATCCACAAGGTCATGTAGTTTATGGACAATATTCTCTAACCTTACTTTTTTGTACGAAAACAATTTTGTTTTGTGAGTTCATCATCTTCATCAAATATCACTTTTTCACTTATTAATATTAAGCACACATCTTCTTCTGAAAAAAAAAATAATCCATAGTTATAGTAATTAACCTTGACGGTCCACGTTGGTTGATCAACCTCTAGGCTGTGCCCTTGTCGCCTATTTTCCCACTCCTTTCTCTTATAACTCCATTCTTGAGCTTTAAAATAAAAAATCCTCTCTCTTTCATTTCAAAAAATTTCTTTCACCATTGTAATCTCTAGCCCCTTAACTAATTACATTTCTTCCCTTTTTCATATTAACACATCTTTCTGCTTTACTACACGTCTATTGCTACAACCAATATTACACCATTTTAAATGCCACATACTAATGTTGGAGCGATGCAGAAAGAAATACTGCTAAAGTGTACTAACTCCTTTCATTAGGTCATCCATGAACATATTATTATAACTATTATAATCACTTCCCCCAATTACTCACTTCAGTATAATTATTCTCATCATTTTCAAAACAAAATATTTTAAAATTAATTTTAACATGAGTAACTTTCAAAACAAGTGTACTGTGACACTGAAAGTTAAGAAAAAAAAATCAAGTTGTTTATAAGACTAACTTTTAAAAAACTATTCTTCATTTTAACTATAATATTTTAATATAATAATCTTTTGATGTAACCAACATTTGATATTGGATTATAAAATATATGAAATATATCAATAACTTGATCTTGCTTCATTAAAAAGATATTACTAACCAGTGTTCTAAGACTATTGATTAAAGAATTAAAAGATATTTTTAATCAAAATTATGAGAGTACATTAGAAAATGCAGGGACCACATTCTTATGCACGTCAATATAAAACTTTTGTAATTCTTTAACAATTTCATTAGAGTACTTATTAATTTTGTCTGAAATTTTTAAGAATTAAAACCAATTTCAGTTTATTATTTTTACATTTACATTTGATGTTAGAAGAATTTGATTTTGTCAAGGATCGTTTAACAAAGTCCTATTTTCATTGAAATTGTTAGAGTATTTTAGCTGTTAATTTTATCTTAATCACTTAGCTTTATTTGTGGTTTGTTTCCTTTCTTTTAGTTATTTTGTAAGGCTTTAAAAGGCCAAGTTCAGTCTCAATAAAGTATCACTTAAAACTCCAATTGTTTATGTTTCTGGTTTAAGCTATTTTACTATGAAGCTTTACAATTGGTATCAGAGCCCTCACTGGACTATGTAAAAAGGGGAAGTAGCAATCTTCGAGTGGTCAAACACAAAGAGTATGAGTGAAGATAAAATTTTAACAAAGATTATGACGGTATCCAATAAGATGAGGAGCAATGGAGAAAATATGCCAAACAAGAAAATTGTAGAAAAAATCCTATGCACCCTAACAGAAAAATTTACATATATTGTAGTATCCATTGAAGAATCAAAAGATACTGATAATATGTCCATCGATGAATTACAGAGTTCGTTAGTGGTGCATGAACAAAAATTCCGACGAACTAGCAATGATGATGAGGATCAAGTTCTAAAAGTCAAAGGTCGATCAGGAATAAGTAATAGAGGGAAACTTATAGAGGAAGAGGACGCAGAAGAGGAAGATCAACTTTCAACAAAGCAACTGTTGAATGTTATAAGTGTCATGACCTAGGTAATTTCCAATATGAATGTCCAAAGATGAATAAGCAAGCGAATTATGCAGAACTCGAAGAAGAGGATGAAATGCTATTAAGCCCATGTAGAGACACATGAAGCAAAAAGGAGTGATGCGTGGTTCTTAGATTCTGGATACTCAAACCACATGTGTGGAAATGAAGGTATGTTTTCAAGCTTAGATAGAACCTTTTCTCAACCTGTCAAGCTTGGAAATAATACAAGAATGAACGTTATTGGAAAGGGAGTTGTGAATTTAATGTTACAGGAATTATGCTACACCGTTGGTGATGTGTATTGGGTACCTGAACTCAAGAATAATCTCTTGAGCATTGAACAACTACAAGAAAAGAAGTAGCGGTGTTGTTCAAAGATGGCGTGTGCAACATTATCATCCACAAAAAGGAAAAATGGTAGAATCGATTATGAGTATAAACCGGATGTTCATATTGTTTGTTGAACCATCTGCCACAACAAATGAAGGAAGATGTCTCCAAGTTTCAAATACGGATCAGTCAGCACTTTGGCACTATCGTTATAGTCATCTCAGCTACAAAGGCTTACGTACCTTGAAACATAAAAACATGGTGGAAGGCTTGCCACAAATTGTAGCTTCAAACACCACTTGTGAGGCATGTATGAAAGGCAAGCAACTTCAGATTCCGTTTCCAATAAAAGACAAGTGGAGAGAACTAAAAAATTGGGTCTTGTTCATGCAGATCTGTGTGGTCCTATTACACCAGCTTTAGGTAGCCAGAAAAGGTATTTTTTATGTTTTATGGATGATTTTTCTAGGAAGGCATGGACCTATTTTCTCTTAGAAAAATCAAAAATATTTTATCACTTTAAATGTTTCAAAACACTGGTGGAAAAGGAAGTCGGAATGTCTATAAAATGCTTAAGAACACATAGAGGAGGAGAATTCAACTCTGTAGAGTTCAATAATTTTTGCAAACAACATGGAGAGAAGAGACAATTGATCGCAGCCTATACACCACAACAAAATGGAGTGGCTGAACGCAAAAATCGCAATGTGATGAACTTGGTAAGAGCTATGCTAACAGAGAAGAAAATACCTAAGATTTTCTAGCCTGAAGTAGTCAGGTGGACGATTCACGTTTTGAATCGATCACCTACCCTTGCAGTAAAAGATATGACACCAGAAGAGGCTTGGAGCGGAGAGAAACCGTCAGTTGATTATTTCAGAGTTTTTGGATGTGTGAGACATGTTCATATTCCTGATGCTAAGAGGAACAAACTTGAAGATAAAAGTGTGAGCTGTGTTTTATTTGGAGTTAGTAGTGAATCCAAAGGGTATAGGATGTTTGATCCAATTAAAAACAATTATAGTCAGTCATGATGTAGTTTTCGAAGAAGATTGTGAATGTGATTGGAAAAATTTTGACTGTGAAACAGAGTTGGTCTGGAGGGAAAATATTGAAAATAATGAGAACACAATTAAAGAAGGAGAGATCACAGAGGAACTGATTGAATCAGTTGAACCAGCTAATTGTCCAGTAGTTGTTGCACCTTCGCAATAAGGGAGGGTAGAAATCGACATTCACCTACATGGTTAGCCGATTATGTTTCCGGTGAAGGATTGTCTAAAGAGGATGAAGCAAACATGGCATTCTTGATGATTTCAAATCCTGTGAACTTTGAGGAAGCTGTCAAAAGCCCAAAATGGAGATTGGCCATTGATGAAGAAATCAAATCCATTGAAAAAAAAAATCAAACATGATGCTTGGCGGTTCTACCTGCTGGTGCAAAGAAAATAGGGGTAAAGTGGATTTATAAAACCAAGCTAAATGAGCTTGGAGAAGTTCACAAACACAAGGCGAGATTGATGGTAAAAGGCTACACACAAGAGCATGGAAATGATTATACAGAAGTGTTTGCACCTGTGGCCAGAATGGACTATAAGGATGATCATTGCTTTCGCGGCTCAGAAAGGCTGGAAACTCTATCAGTTGGATTGGGAGAATTTAAATGTTCTATGAAGAAAGAATTTGATATGACTGACTTAGGCCAAATGAGGTTTTTTCTTGGAATTGAGGTAATACAAAGATGAGATAATATTTTTATATGTCAAAGGAAGTATGCAGTTGAGGTTTTAAAATCGATTTGGGATAGAAAATTACAATTCTGTTTGTAATCCCATTGTTCCAGGACAAACGATTGGCAAAGATGAAAATGGCACAAAGGTGGATGCAACCTTGTACAAGCAAATAGTGGGAAGTGTAATGTATCTCACTGCTACTCATACTCATCCTGATCTCATGATTGTTGTGAGTCTGATTAGTCGTTTCATGGCATGTCCTACACAACAACATTTTGCAGCAGCGAAAAGGGTCTTAAGGTACTGTGAACTATGGTGTATTCTATAAAAGGGGAGGAGTTAGTGATTTGATTGGATTTACTGATAGTGACTATGCCAGTGACATGGAAGATAACAAGAGTACTTCAGGCTATGTATTCATGATGAGTGGAGGAGCAGTAGCTTGGTCTTCTCGAAAGCAACCTATAGTCACCTTTTCGACTATAGAAGCCGAGTTTGTTGTCGTTGCTGCATGTGCATGCCAAGCTATTTGGATGAGGAGGATACTCAAAGAGATTGGTCATTCACAAACAGAAGGAACAAAACTCATGTTTGATAATGCTTCAACCATCAAGTTGTCCAAAAATCCAGTTCTACATGGTCGTTCCAAGCACATAAGGGTAAGATTTCATTTCCTTAGGGATCTTACTAAAGAAGGAGCTATTAATTAACTGTTTTGCGGTACTCGAGACCAACTTACTGATCTGATGACAAAGCCTCTCAAATTGGAAGCTTTTTAGAAACTGCGTGAAGAACTTGGTGTGTATAATGTTTTTGACTTGAACTAATTCTTAATTAAGAAGAATAAGTTCAAGGGAGGGATTGTTAGAAGAATTTGATTTAGTCCATGACCGTTTAACAAAGTCCTATTTTCATTGAAATTGATAGAATATTTTAACTGTTAATTTTATCTTAACCACTTAATGTTATTTGTGGTTTGTTTCCTCTCTTCTAATTATTTGTAAGGCTTTAAAAGGCTAAATTCAGTTTTAATAAAGTATCACTTAAAACTCCAATTGTTTACGTTTCTGGTTTAAGCTATTCTAGTACGAAACTTTACATTTAAAAGTCTTCGAAACTCATCTCTTCATAAACTATTTCTTTTGGCTAAATTACATTTTTAGTCTCTTTAATTCCTTATTTTAGCTTTCGGTCCTTCTGTTTTTTTAATTCTTGAATTTTAGAAAATTTATAATTTTACTCTAATATTCCATTTTCATTTTTTTATTTGGCTACATGTAAATTTTCTTCGTTTTTCATTATTCTAAATTGGGAAATTATTATTTTTAATTTTGAAAATTAGTGAATTTTGATTTTAATTTCTACCAACTGTTTTTTTTATGTTTCAAAAAATTGAAATAATAATTTTTTCAACATTAATTTCAAATTAGATACATAACTTTCTTTAAAAATATTGAAAACATATTAGAGTATTACATGTTAATATTATATTATAAATATTAATAAGTGTCACTTAGATGAATATTTGATTTTCATAATTTGTGTTCTATTACCCTGTTTATATGTTCCTACTGAACAACCAACGAGACCGAAGATATAGATTTTTGTCTGAGCAGGTTTTTGTTTTCCCTGTTATCTCTGTTACAACAAAAAAACACGTCTTTTTGTATCTTCATTTTTGTTCCAGCAATAATGGATTTGATGTTCCCTCTGAAACCCCACAGTGTTATTCTCAAAGCACCACTCTTTTCTTCTCTGTTGTCCCCTCTTCCTCTCAGGTTTCGTGCTGTCACCGCTTTCAAGCAAGCAAATATTCAATGCGAACTTGATGGCCGACCCAATGGTGCTCTCTCCGGTGACTTCGACCCTCGCTTCATTGATAGGGTATTCCCCATTTAGCTGTTGCTGTTATTGGTTATGAACCCTTTTGCTTTTTCTGGGCTCTGGTTATATTTCATTCACGAAGGCTTCACTTTCCTTTTGAAGTGAGTGGTTGTGCTCTTGTTGGTACTTTCACTTGTCGAAAAAGATCACCTTTTCAGGACTTTTTTTTGTGGTTTTTACTGTCCGTTTAAACATACCCTGCAAGAGATTTTTATTTGTTTGTTTATTGTACTACTATTTTGAGTTGCATTACTAAGTGTTTGGTTCAGTGACCGTTGGATATATGGGTTTGATGTTATGTTGTGGGTGTGTTGCTTTAACTTGAGATAGAGAAATTGGACTAACAAAAATCTAGGTTTTGAAGGGCATTTAATAAGGCATTGCCTAAGGGCTTACTTGAATTTGGTAAAGGTGTTGATTGCTTTGTATATATAGTTCTGAAAATCTCTAGCCATGTGGGTGGGATCGGGGAAAGCAATCACTAAAAAGTGTTGATAAAAGTTTTGTTTGCATTTTGTGACATTCTCTATTGAGCTATATTAGAGTATAGTTAGTCTGCAAAAGTATAGTTTGTACAACAGTAGTATAGGTATAACTGCCACTATAGTAGTACAGCTGTCTGTTCTAACCACCTAACTAATTCTAAGTTAGCTTTGTAGAGCTTGTATACTTGTTTGTACTCAGTTAGGTGTTTACTGATTAGTTAGCTACATATACTTGATTGAACTCACTTGGGGTTAAAAGTTCATTTTATTCAAAATCTAAATATCTTCTTCGTTCTCTCTTTAAACCTAATGACTCTGAAATTCGAAGTCAGCAATGTAAAATGAATTTGTATGCTGTTGTTCATGTGTTCGTTTTCCTGTGAACAGAAGCAGAGAGGTGTATGCATCTGGAAATTCTCATATCCTTGCATAGAAAATATTTTGACTTGTGAAATGTGCATTGTCTTAACATGGTTCTTAAATCAGCCACAGATCCCAGGGTCTTTGTTGGTCTTCACCATGGGTCTCAGTTTTACACCATCCTCCTTCTATTTCCTCATTTATTCATGTACCCTGCTTTCACATCCATTCATTCCTTCTTGGCTTCCTCTTCGCGTTCCCTTTCTGTAGATGACATGGGAACTGGGAAGTTGGTGATGATAGAAGTGGTGGCTAGTCTAGTTGGTTGTGTCTACGGTTAGGCATAAGAGATAAAAGTTAAGAAGGGAACTAATCAAAATATCCACAACCTCATCACAAAATCAATTTATCTCCTTACCCACCTAAGCTACATTATAACCATGTCAACCATTGTTAGGCAACATATAGTAATTAACCAATGTCATCTCATCGTGCTCTGTTAGTGGGGTTTATGGAATAGTGCTAGAAGGAATTCAATGAATTCCTGCTTATCAAGAATTGTTGTTTGATAGAAGAGATATGGTACTCTAAAAGAATGATGTATAAGAGTTATTCTATCTGGGTAGGATGTTGTATGATATTTTATTGCTTCTAGATATGTTTGACATCGTATATTCAATCCACCTTTTGGATAGACATAATGATGTAGAAGCTTTCACCATATCATCTTTTATGCACTTTCCCTGATCTCAATACTCATAAAATTATAATGTTTCCTTTACTGGTCCGTTAGATTCATTTAGCATGTGAGTTTTAGGATATATGGTTCCATATTTGTTATAAATTGATGACTTAAATATGGTTTTAGTCCCTGTGAAAGAAGTGAGTTTTGTTTTTAAAGAATTCTTTGTTTTTAGTCCCAATAAAATTGAAAATCATTACTTTTGATCCCTAGTTTTATGACACTAATTAACTGTTATATGTTGAACAAAAGGTTAAGGACAATTCCAAGTAACACATACCAGTATTGTAATGTAATGTTTGCATGCAACATGTAGAAGAAACTCTGAAGATTCATAAAATAAATGATATTTATCTCTCTTAAAATGAATAGTAGGCATTAAAAATGGTGATTTGGAATTTTTTAGGGATGAAAATCAGTGAAAAATATTTTATAGGGACTAAACTAAAACTCACTTTTTATAAGGACTAAAATCAGTGCTTTCAAATAAGGATGGAAAACAAAGAAACAAATTTTTTAGGGAACCAAAATCAAAACTTACTAATCGTACTGCTGGGACTAAAAACATATTTAAGCTTAAATTGATTTTAGGTTACTATTCTGATGAAAATATATTGTCAGCCACAGTCATAAAATTACTAGTTTATTCTTCTACTAGGGTTTCTCCTTAGTTATAAATTATTGATGAAATATGTTTCTAATTTAAGTGTATTTAATCTGACAATAAATTTTGATTCTAGCAAAAAGCACTGGAAGCAGCAATGAATGATATAAACAGCTCCTTTGGAAAGGGAAGTGTTACAAGACTGGGCAGTGCTGGTGGAGCTTTGGTGTATGCATTTTCTCCATATATATGTTCTCTGTCTCACCTAAATTGTTGAGAAACTTCAGTTTATATACCCTGTCACTATTTTCTCCGAATCAAATGGCATGACAGATTTTGTATTTCATCTTGAATGTTTGCAGTGAAACTTTCCCCAGTGGTTGTTTGACCTTGGACTGTGCTTTAGGTGGTGGTCTTCCTAAAGGAAGAATTGTAGAGGTATTGCCTCTATACATCTTGTACAATGTTGTTCATTTCTTTTCGTGATCATATAACCTATTTACATTTATGGATTGGGAAGAATGAGATATATATTTATTGTCAGGGTTAGGATTTCATTGAAATTTGGGTATGAAATGTTTTAGTACTTGTAGGGTTTCTTTAACAAATTTGTGTTATCTGAGGATTTTATTTAGGGCTGCTGAGTTTTCAATCTGGATTATCTTCCTTTTTTTTTTTTGAGAATTTTTAACGGATCATAAATGGATTGATTAATTATCTTGTTCCATTTATTGTAATCTAACTCAAAGTTCATTCAAAACATCCAATTTCCTCAGTCCACCAAAATTATGTGCTTAAATCTATATTTTTCCCTAAACAAGATATTTACTCTCTCCCTTTCCACATCTTTGGAGGTGCATGCTTTGTTCATGACCATACTTTAGGAAAAGATAAGTTGGATGCCAAATCCCTCAAATGTCTCTCCTCCCTTTCCTTGACGGGCTACTGGTGCTACTTTCCTGATCTCTTTTGCTCTTATGTCAGCTTCTTTTAGACCCATCCTTTCTTTTCATCTATATTCTTGAGTTCACGATGACCTTCTCGATAATAAAATACCACTTAATCATTCTTTCACTCTGATTGCTCCCACATTTGTCTCCATTCCTCCCTTGCTCACTTCTCAAAGGAGGCCTTATCCAACCCATCCAAACTCCACTTATAGACTCATCTTCTACTCCAGCAAACTTTTCATCTCTGGCTCCTTAACTAGAACTACTTAATTCACTAAATAAAGGTATTAGGTCTTCTCATAACTCTAATACTCATTATGCTTGTCATTTTACTTATCATCATGTATCCCTTCAGCCTTTGTCTTCTGTCCTCTGTGTCTAACGTCTATACCAAAAGTGACAGGTGAATTCCAGTTGCTGACAATTATGGTAGATGAATGAAATCTACTTTAGATTCACCTTGCGGACATAGGGTATGTTTGACCCAACTTAATTTTAGCTTAACTTACAAGTAAAAGTTGGGCCAAACACTTATTAATAAAAAAAACTTTAGGAAATAAGTAGCTGGCTGAGTTTTAATAAATTAATAAAAAATAGTAACTTTCACGAAAGCTAATAGATGTAGCTTATATTGAGCTTTTATAGCTTTTTGTAAGAGACTCAGTTCGATTTTTCACATGGAACTTTTTAGCACCATATACTAGTACTTTCCCTTTTGCTTTTATCTTTTATCAACAAGTTAATTTCCGTCAGTGCATTTTTTTTTTTTCATAGAAACAGTCTTCCTACAAGGTAGTGTGATTCATCTCCTAATTGGATACTAATACAACATAGTGGTCCTTTTCTGTCATGATTGTGCATATTTAATCACTTAACTCAAACAATGCTCTAAACATGAAAGTGGGATGCCCTCTTCTCCCTTGCTGAGTCACAGGCAGGGAAACTTGCATGTATGGTTCTGGCCCAAGACCCAGATATACTGTTCTAATATGTGTCTGAGTGAGATTATCATGGTGCAAAAGAAGATATGGTCCAGTATTACCTTTTTTCCTTTATTGGTTATGTTCTTCCTTTCTCGTTTAGCAGAAACTAATCGAGCTCCATTTGATGCACAAGTTAATTTTATCGCCCTTGTCCCTGTTCTGTTTGAAACCATAAACATCTAACACATCAATCTGTTCAATAAATACTTAAATTAATTGATACAATATCTTTTCATTGGAGAAGAGGATTGGTTTTAATAAAACTAAACCTTTTAAAAAATATTTACTAAACAACTTTGAGTTTAAAAGATACTTTTAAGCTAAAAAGGTGAAAAGCTGACAAACAGATTTTAATATTTTTCTTTAGCTGTTATTTCCATGTTTAACATAAAAGGTAATGTATTAGTTTTTCTGTCGACTTTTCAATCAGTGTCGGTTGAAACATTCCCCCAACATAGATTGACAAAAAAATCCTATTCAGGTTGGTCAAAAGTTTTTCCAGTCGCCATTTGAAAAGGATCCCAACCCACTTTTGATGAAAAATAACATTCATGTTGTCAATTGGAAAACAATCCCTCCAAACATAGACCAAAAAATAACATTGACAAACCTCAAATGACAGAATCTGGTTGATATTCGCCGAGAAATAGCCTTCCTGACATTGGTCAAGAAAATCCTGACTAGCCTCATTCTGATAAATAACAAAGGCTTGCAATGATGAAAAAATAATTCAAACAATGTCAATTGAAAATAGTTCCTACAAATGTTGATAAAAATATCTTGGTTGACATCCTTCTGAGAAAAGCCTTGCCAATGTTGGCCAGGAAGATGAAGATCCTAACTAATGTCGATTAAGACATAACCCCAATCTATGTTGGATAATAGTGACATCAATTGAAGTTGTTTGAAAAACAATCACGATTGGTATCAACTAAAAAATAACCGCACTTGACGTCAACCAGAAAAATTGTGTCTGACATCAATTGAAAAATACTATTGATGTTGACCCAGGAAACCCTAACTAATGTTGATTGGAAAATATCACTGACCAACATTGACAATAAAATAATCTAAACGATGTCAAATGAAAAATAACTTACGCTGACTTTAGTTTAAAAGAAAACTTTGCCAACATTAGTAAAAAAGATGCTGAGTAAATGACACTTTGATCTTGACAAGTTGATAATGTCTTGGTTTTAATTGAGTTGATAGTGCCTTGACTAAAGCTGAGCTGAGGATAGAGTACAAATAGAAGAGACATGAATTTGAACATATGAAAAGTTCTGAATTCTTACTTTTTGCTGACATTTGAAGTTCAAATTACTCATAAAATTTTAGAATTTCAATTTCTTTTCAAATTGCTTAATAAACAACATATTGTATCATAAAATATTTCAAATTCTCTATAAAAATGTATTACCTTCTTAAAATTCCCCACTCATACACACTATTAACTCATTTGTTCTGTCATGGGTCAAGCTGATATTATCTGCTTTATCTTTTCCAGATATTTGGACCAGAAAGTAGTGGGAAAACCACCCTAGCTCTTCATGCTATTGCGGAAGTGCAGGTAACTTATCTGTATGATGAATTATTGATCATGAAGAATCACTTAATATAAAACCAATTCTGGATCAATATGCTATTCTTTTATGATGTGCAGAAGTTAGGAGGCAATGCGATGCTTGTTGATGCAGAGCATGCTTTTGATCCTGCATATTCTAAAGCATTAGGAGTGGATGTAGAAAATTTAATTGTATGCCAACCTGATCATGGAGAGATGGCTCTTGAGAGTAATATATTTGCCTTTAATGTGATTGTGTTCAACTGGAAAAGATAACCTTTGCACTGTCCATATTGCAATAGCAGAGTGCGGTTTGGTGTCTATGAATTGATTGAACTTTCCATATTATAGTTGCAGACCGAATGTGTAGATCTGGTGCCATAGATCTCATTTGTGTGGATTCCGTCTCAGCTCTCACTCCACGAGCTGAAATTGAAGTAAACAATTACTTCTTGATTTTAGGTACTCCTGGTTATAATTTAAGGAGTACATTTTTTTTAACTACATTTTTTAATGTAAATGCACAGGGGGAGATTGGAATGCAACAAATTGGATTACAAGCTCGTCTTATGAGCCAAGCTTTGCGTAAGATGTCTGGAAATGCATCTAAAGCTGGTTGCACTCTTGTATTTTTGAATCAAATAAGATATAAGGTACTTGTGCTTGATTAGTCTAACTTTTCTTTTGGATGACTGCATACATTTCATAATGACTACGGTAAATTCCAACTGCTTACTGAATCAATGGAGTTCAATGTTTATATTTGTTTTTTTAAACCTCTAGTTCTTGTTAATATGATTTATTTTTTTATTTACTTCTGTAGATTGGTGTCTATTATGGAAATCCAGAAGTGACCAGTGGTGGAATTGCATTGAAGTTCTTTGCGTCACTTCGGCTAGAAGTTCGTCCTATAGGGAAGATAAAGTCTGTAAGCTCAATAACACCATCATAGCACAATCTTTCATATGATCTTAAACCTTACTGTTTCCCAGAGGCATCTCAATTCCAAACTATCAGCAGTTTTACTGAAATTTCCTTTTTGACTGTGATGTCAAAGTTATTTGAATGAAGCATCACTTTGCATTTTCATTTTGGTTTCAATTTCTTTTAGGCTAAAGGAGATGAAGAAATTGGCCTTAAAGTTCGTTTAAGAGTGCAAAAGAGCAAGGTAAGTGACAATATTTTGTAAATTTCTGTTTAAAACATTCCTATTCATTTTTGTAGTGCTGCACAACATAATCACTTGAAACTTGACCTTTATTATACTTTCCAAAGCTAGCAATTTTGATTCATTCTTGTCATTTATCAGTCTCTCTGTTTCTTGCGCTAATTTATTCTAGATTTATTGTAACAGTGTATTAAAATTGGATAGCAGTGTGACACTTTTGAGTCTGCTATTATCTCCTGAGTCTCTTTCGATTGTTGTTCTTGTTACTCTTTGTCCTTCTTTTGTGTCTTCTAGGAGATTCAACACAAGAATTCCTCAGCTGTGTGACACTTTTGAGTCTGCTACATTATCTCCTGAGCCTCTTCCAATGGTTGTTCTTGTTCCTCTTGTCCTTCTTTCGTGTCTTCTAGGAAATTCAACATGAGGATTCCCTCTTCAAACAGACCAGTGATACCAATAATCCATTGTGGTGCCTGAACATGCCGCTGTTCCTGCCTGTGAAGCCATGCCAGACTCTTCCCCAGTCCCAATTCCTTTGCTGGACTCTGCCCTCCCACTTATTCTTCATGTAACAAGCCATCTTCACTACATGACAAAACTGACGGAAAATTTGAGTTTTAGACAAAAGTCATTACTAATTTATTGTGAAAATGAGAGTAATTTTTTTTCTTTGCTCCACCGTAACAACATACATCTAAATATATAAGAGAATAAAAAAGGAGACAAAGGAATTTGTGGATAAAGTACTGATTTTCCATAACAAGTAATGAATTAAAACAACTGTGACTTACGACTCTACAACTCAAAAATAAGAAAAATAACCTTAATAGTATCCAAAAATAATTTCCATTCCTAATTCTAGGAATCAGAAACCTTTGAAGGATCCTATTCATCATAATCAATTCCCATGATTGGAACGTGGCTAGGACCTGATTCCTCACTTGGATGACTCCTTGCAGAAGACGCAATCAGCAATATGAATTTCCGGTCAGTTATAGTAGTAATTGCAAAGGCGCTTCCTAGCAACACCTTCAGTAAAAGTAAACGTGAGGTCCCACCAAGCAACCTTGAAAAGAGTCATTATGGAGGGGTTCTACCAACCTCTACTAATGGCCATGCATGAGGTCCTATTGAGAAACCTCATACGTGAGACCAATATTTTAAGATAAGGGAGACAAATTATCCCCATTAAGCATGATGGTTAGCCTTTGGCTGTGCAAGGCATATGCTTATGGAGTAGAGAAATAGTAGAGGCCATGAGACTCAGTCCAATGCCAATTATTTGTCCTGAACTCTAGTCATGCATGGTAGCGATGTCTTTAGTAAAGGTAATTAAATAGTGATGGGATTGGTTGAGCTGATGAATAAAAAGGATATTAAAAAAACACTTGGGTACATTTAGAACAGAATAGGAGTGGGTAGTGTTGATACCCTTGGACTGGGTTTGGGAACCATCGGCATAATCAAATGTAGAAAAGGAAGAGAAAATGAACAATTACCAGAAATGTGGTTAAATGCACCAGAGTCAACAATCCAGGACCAAGGGAAGGAGACTAAGAGATGCTAGCAAATGAGTTACTAGTGTGTGCAATTGAAACAATAGCTCAAGTGTTTTGGTGGTTCTCATTCTATTGATAGCGAGTACATGCTATATTACATGGCTTAGGCAATTCCTTCAACAACTATACTTTGGAGACATTGAAGATACTGAACCTATTTGTGACAATAAAGTTGCTCACCACATTGAGTCAAAACAGATCTTCAATGAATGTACTAAACACATAAAGATACACATAAAGATAGATTGTAGATTTGTAAGAAGGTTTTGTCAAGGGAAATTACAACTGACTTTGTTAGCTGTAGTGACCGACTGGTCCACATTTTTGTGCTGTCTATATTTTAACAAGCCTGGTTTGTGTTAAATGTATGCTTCAACTTAAGGCAGAAGTGTTGTAAAAGTATTTTTGAATGAGGACATTTATTACATGCAAATATGGAAATATAGTTTACTACAAATTAGGTATTTTGATTGGTTCTTTGTATAAGATTTTAAATATGGGATATGTATGGTATACAGCACAACACTAAGAGATATCACTATTATACAAAGCACTAACCCCTAATTTCAAATTAGGAGATATAGTAAAATATGGAAATCAATCCTGAGTTCATCTAAGGTGCTCTAAATCTCTCTAAAGATAAAACCATTTGGAGATATATTTTTGATATTTTAACAAATATTATGCTGTATTTTCATTGACTTTAAACTATGTTCTGGAGGTCCTTAACTCAATAAGTTGTTGTAGGTATCAAGGCCTTACAAACTAGCTGAATTTGAAATTATATTTGGAGAGGGAATCAGTAAGCTGGTGAGTCTTACAGCATAAAAGCATTTAGACCTGTTAGCCTATATCATTATTTTAACTCTTTCTTTTGAATGCAGGGATGCATTATAGATTGTGCAGAAATGATGGATATTGTCTCAAAGAAGGGCTCTTGGTACAGCTATGGGGACCATCGGTACTGTCTCTACTTTCCGAATCTCAGTACTTGTTTTTTACTTATTTAATGATCTCTTTCATTGTTCTCTCTGCTCCGTGTGTTTGTGTCCTCCAAATTAAGGACGTAACAATGCAATAATATATAATGTAAATTTTATTAGCAAGCTAGTCAGTTTGTGAAACAAAAGTTGGTTTTTCTCCAAAGTCTTCTTTCTCTCCCTTTACCTTGGATTTCCCATTCTTTGTCCAAATGGTTGGTGGGTTGTTTCTATATGTAAGTTGCATGGTTTAGTGTTAACCATCTAATTGGTGTCTTGAAACAGGTTGGGACAGGGAAGGGAAAAAGCAATACAGTACTTAAAGGAGAATACGTATCTTTTAGAAGAAATTGAAAAGGTTGCATTATCTGAGCCTGTTATATGCTATTATTGACTTTAAAATTAGATCTTATGCTGTATATTCTTTTGTATCTTAAAATTATAAACTTCATGTGTGCTTGCTTCCTGATTATGTTTTTTTACCAGTTTGTCTATTGTCTGGTAGAAAATTGTAATATCACATGATCTTGCCCAGAAAATTTATGGTATAATTTGGGTACCCGGTTTTATTTTGTTTATAATTTATTGGTCTCCAAATACATCTGGTCAAGAAGTGGTGAAGCCTACTAGGATTGACAATTGTTGTTTGGACTCATCAAAGGTCTTAGTTAAAGCCAAGATCTTTAGTCATTGATGGTATGTTTGGAGTTTGATTTAGTCATGGTCAAACAATTTAGCTGTCACCTGGTCTTCATATAGGAGTTTGCAACCTGTTGCATTCTTAATATATCTAAGTATGTGCATGTGTTGAAATTTAATGTTATTTTGTTATTATTTCTTTTGTATGTACCCAACTTTAGGGTTAAGGTTTCAAGTAAGTGCCTTGCCTCTTTTTGTATCCCCACACACAAACACACAAGCACACATCAATAAAAAGGTAAGATAGTGTAAGTTGTGTATACATTGTATTTTCTCCATCTCATTTATTCAAGTTGGTTCAAGAGCCCTGGTCACCTCTGTCCACTATCTCCGGTAGTCACCTGCTGCCATCCACCACCATCTTTATTCTAGCAAGTCAGGGTTAGGTGTGTCTCGAGGAGCGTGATGTATCTACGATGGTCACTTGTTCATAATCTCTTCGACGCGCCACTTGGCCCCAACTTCTAGGTGTTGGAATCACATCGGACTGCTGCTGTTCCTCTCATTGATGCCTTCTAGGCATGTTTCTGCCCTTGCCCTCCTGGTTCATTAGCAGTAGTTCACAACTAGGGTTTATTCCCTTCAAGGCTAGGTTTTTTCCTTCTCTCCTCAAATCTGTTTGTGGTTGTCTTTGGAATGATTTCTACTTTTTCGGCTACTCCTACTGTTACCACAACAAAGCTCAACTGGAAAAGCTATTTATCTTGGTTTGCATCCGTGGAGTTATGGTTACTTGGTCAATAATACTATGATCATTTGTAGAAGGATGTCACTGTTGTTTTGGATGAAGAAAAACCTCAATGGCAGAAACTGGACCCAGTTATGTGCTGTTTTATGGCAGTCAGTTGAACAAAATGTCTTAGAAATTTTGAGATCATTTCAGACATGTTCTTCCTTTTGGAAAAAGTTGTTAGATATTTTTTCTAATGACATTCAACGTCTCTTTGATGCAACTCAAAGAGTAGCCTCTCTTGCATAGACAAATCATGATATGATCTCAAATGTAGCAAAAGATCAGGTTGTAGTAGAAGAATTGAAGAGATTTTTGGTGGCTGATTCATTGGAGGATATCAACAAAAAAACTTGATAAGCTATACATGGTCCTAATTTTGAGAAGCCTACACTCGGAATTTGATCAGATTCCTTCAATGAACAGCTTAGTCACTAGTCTTCTTCAGGTGCCTACCTTGTTAAAAGATGAAAATTCAGTTGATGTTATTGAAACATTTCAACAATGGTAGCACCACGAGGAAGAGGAGGGGGTTGTAGCATCGGAGGAGGATGTGGTGGTCGGAGTGGGCATGCTCAATGCTCATATTGCAAGAGAGTGGGTCATGCCAAAGAAAATTGTTATTCCTTTCATGGTTTTCGAGATAAAGTTGTTCATGTGTCTAAATCTGAAAATTTAGAATCTAAAATTTCAGATGAAGGGTACCAAGAATTTTTGAGATACAATTCTCGGAAATCAATCAATCGTGGTCAATCCTCTTTAACACCAAGTGTGTCAACTGCATGCATTTCTCAATTTGTGGAAGGTCATAGTCCATGGATTATTGATTTAGGTGCCTTAGACCATATGTCTATTGACATTTCTTCATTTTCCTCCATTTCTTCCTCAAAATTTGACCATCTTGTTACTGTTGCCAATTGAACCAAGGCATCTCAAAGAGTTGGCCAATTTCTTTTTTTATCCCCTTCACTAAATTTAAATTCTACCTTGTTCATTCCTCATTGGCCTGACAATTTATTGTCCTTACAATTTAATCTGAGTTAATTAACTCGTTCTTTAAACTATTTTGTGACCTTTACTGCTAATTCCTATGCTATATAGGAACATAGTATGAGTCATCTGATTGGAGAAGCACGAGTCACGGGGTCTTCATTATCAGAAAACGACTCCTTTAATATCTTGTTTTGCAACTTCAGCCCCAAACCTTTGATCATTTGGGTCACCCAAGTTTATCTAAGTTGAAGATGATGGTTCCTAGTCTCAATCACATTTATGCTTTTGACTATGAATCTTGTTAGTTAGGGAAACATGTTCGATATTTCTTTCCTAAAAAGCCTGAAACACGATGTAATTCTTTCTTTTCCAATATTCCTTATGATATTTGGGGACCAAATCGTGTCACTTTTGACTTTAATTATTTTACAACCTTCATTGATGAATTTTCTCGATGTACTTGGGATTTAATTCAAGACAAATCTGAACTTTTCCAATAAAATAACATTACATTTCAACAAGTTTATTAAGTGAAAAGTGAGATTGTAATTTTCTATAAATTTTAGCTAAGAGTAGACACTTGTGTTAGCATTTCTTTCATTGAGGGGGCAAATCACTGACCCTAAATATGTGGGTGGTTTCACATTTTGTTTTCCTTCCACTTCGTGGTTTCTTTTGAGATTACTGTATCCTCTCGTGTTCTCGCTTCCTATCTACTAATGTATATATAAAGTTCATGTGTCCTAGTTTTCATTTCATATAACTTAGGTTTTAGACTAAACTAATCTTAAATTTTAGTTATAAGTAACTAGATTACTGTAATGGACAATTAGTAAATTTTTAGTTTTCCAGAAATTTAAAGTACAGAATGTTTGTTTCTCATGCTTGGTATATTTTTAAAAATAACTATCTTAGGAAACTATATTTCCAAATTTTATTTTACAATGTTACACTCAATTATAGGATTGATGAAGAAAAGAAATTATTTATTTGCAGGTAGTTCGGTCTTCATTAGTTGATGGAAGTAACCAAGCAAGCCTAGCACACATGAAGAATAGTCCAGTGCTACATCATGATGATATATTTGAGGAAAGTCAGTGACAAGGGACTCATTACTTGTTTGGGTGGTTGGTTCCAGAAACTGGGAAATTCTTTCTTCACAGCAAATGTAATTATTGGCTCATCCATCTTCATCCTTTGGTAATTGTTCTGATGGCATGAGACATGCACAAAAGGATAACAGTGGCACAGAGAGGATTTTGAATGACTGATTTTCAACTCAAAATGTTCTCGAGTCCCAAGTAATGCAATCAAGATTTCTATATTTGGTTCTCTGTTATAGCTGAAAACCTCTGATTCAAATACAAGTAAAATTAGATTTTATTCTGATAAAGAATGTCAATTAATTTCATTTAATTTTCTTGATTTCATAAAATAAAAATATATTTTATAAATTATCCTTATTGGAGATCGTGTTTAAGTTTAAAGATAAGTATTTCTTTTTAGAAATAACAGTATTAAGAAAATTGAAATTTATTTATATTTAAATTCACTAAACATGACTTTATTTTCTAGAGGTCTAGAAAATTTATTTCTAGTCTTTTGTTTTTCCACATCCTATTATTTCTTCTCTTACTTTCATAATATATTGATGTCATAGCACCTTGTTGTCAATATAAAACTATATTTTAGAATATGAAATTTAGGAATTTTTAGACAATTTAAAATAATCATATTTTGAATTATAAAATCTGTTACTATAACTTGAATTACATAATCTTAATTTTTATTAAATAATCTAAAATTATGTTATTAAGTAATTTAAAATATGATTTTAGATTATATAAATCAGAATTATTTTAAATTAAGTAATATGATATTTTTATTTTATAATTTGGAATATATTTTAAATGTTATGATAAAAGGCACGCTGATCTTTTTTCCATTATGGGCCAAAAGAATAAGGTCTTGACTGCTTCTTCCTGCACCTCCATAGCCCATCTGAAATGACCATTTTACCCATTTTAAAGAATTTTAAAATCTAAATTACCCTTAATCCCCATTCAAAGCCTTCACGTCTTCTTCTTCCTCGACCACGTTAAGACTCAGGCAGATCTGCTCCACCTTCACTGCCCCTCTACCTTGGTTGCACTTCCACTTTCGCTACATCTCCATTTCATTGCGGGAAACTATTTCACTTTCATTGGCCTTCCACCTTGGCTGCACCTCCACTTTTGCTGCACCTCCATTTCATTGCGGGTAAAACATTATGCAACTGCTCCACCTTCACATAAATAAAAAAAAAAACTGTAAGTTTCAATGCTACAGTTTATACAAACTATATAAGAAAAATAGTTTTACGGTTTGTACAACCCCTAAAAAATTAGAAAAAGAAAAAAAATCATAACTACGGTTTATACAAATCGTAAAATTATTTTTTTTATGCGGTTAATTATTTTTTATGCGGTTTGTATAAACTGTAAAGCGTTGAAACTTACGATTTGTACAAATTGTAAAGTTTTCTCATACACCTATATTTATACCTATATTTATACGGGGTTGTATAAGCCGTAAATTCTTATATATTTCAAATTTTGTACGGTTTATATCATCCATAACATTCAAATATTATCAAATTAAACTTACGACTTACATAAACCATAAACCATAAGTATATAACTCTTACGACTAAACAGGTACCTCGACGACGACATTGCTTATTCTTCAGTCACCCACTCCCACCGACAACCGTCCAAAACGTCTTTACTCCGCCACTCCAACACTGTCAGAATCTTCCACTACTATGACTGAACTATATTGTACTTCCACCGCCGAAGAGAATTGTACCTCCTTTCTCAATACCCTCTTTTGTAACAGTAAGGACAATTCAGTAATCTACTCATATCTATTTTTGAAATTTTAAAAATTATGAAGATGTATGGAGGTGTAGGAAGAAGCAGTCTAAGGTCTTTTTTACCTCACTACTAACAAGAGAGTGCTTCTTGCTGCACCTCATAGTAAAAATGAAAATACAATTTTACCCTTCCTTTATAATTTTTTATCCTAACCCTACCCTCCATCCCTAATTGACCCCAAATCGTGTGCGCACCTCTCCGCCGTCACACCAAAGCATTGTGATTTGAAATTATTTTTAGAATGAATAATTTGAAAATCATCTTGAAAAAAAGATAAAATGATCATTTTAAAAATTGTGGAGATAGAAAGAGAGAAAGCTAAAGAATAGATTATGAAGGTGGATGCATTCTTCCTATACCTATGACTTCGTCCAGAACCTTCATATTTAGTCAAAATATAAAAAAATGTGCTTTCTGGATTATACAACTTAGAACATAAAAATTGTATTATGGATTATATAATTTAAAATATAATCTTTTTTTATTTCGAATTATATAATTTAGAATACATTTTTTTTTAATTTCGGGCAATATAATTTAAAATATAAATCTTATATTTTAAATTGTATAATTTGAAATATATATATTTTATTTTAAATTATATAATTTAAAATATATTTTATATTTTGGATTATATAATTTAAAATTAAAAAAGATTTATATTTAAGATTGTATAATTCGGAATAAAAAATTCATACTCTAAATTGTACAATTTAAAATATAATTTTTATATTTTTTATTATGTAATCTGAAATAAAAAAATAGTGAATATAGAGTTTATTTTTTATTATTTTATTAAAGATATAATGGTCACTAAAAAGGTGGAAGGAGGAAGTATGGAAGTGGAGAAGGATGCGTCACGGAGGTGAAGAAATAAATGGTACTGTTTCTTCTTATACTTCCAAGTGTTTCTTAAGGTATCTTTAAATTTTTAAAAAACAGTTAAAATTGTACCTCATTATTATTGTGTAGACCAAAATATCTTTAACCTTAACCTTAAAAACGAATAAGAATATTTATAGAATGAGCAAATGTAGAAGTTAATTCCAGATTCGGAAATACCTTCTGGAATTATCTATTCCAAAATTAAAGGTGTAAAAAAAATATTTTAGAATAGGCAAATCCAAAAGCTAGAATTAGCTTTTAGATTTGCCTATTTCAGAAGTATTTTTTTTTGTAAAAAATGAATTTAAGAATAGATAATTTTAGAAGTCAATTTCGGATTTAGAAATAGTTTCTGAAATTGCCTATTCCAGAATTGAAGGTGTCAAAAGAATCATTATATCATTTCCTATTCTGAAATTGCCTATTTAGTGAATATGTCAAAATAATTATATCATTTCCTATTCTGAAATTATATCAAAATAATTATATCATTGTCTATTTTAGAATTATATCATTATCTCATTATATTATTATCTATTTTAGAATTTTTAAGGCAATAATATAATTATTTTGATATATTCACTTTCTGAATAGAAAAATTCAAAATAAGCAGTGATATAATAAGATAATTAATAATATAATACTTTTTTACACATTCAGTTTCAGAATAGACAATTTTGAAAGCTATTTCTAGATCTAAAATTCACTTCCAAAATTACCTATTTCAAAATTATTTTTTACAAAAAAATACTTTTAGAATAAGTAAATCAAAAAATCAGTTTCGGATTTGGAAATAGCCTTCGGATGTTTCGTTTTTTGAAAAATATTTTTTAATGACACATTCTTTTCAAAAATAGGTAATTCTAGAAATTATTTTCGAACCTAGAATTAGTTTTCGAATTTGTCCATTCTGAAAATATTCTTTTTCGTTTTTAAATAATAAGAGACATAATAGTCTTTTTAAATGAGACAGTTTGAGAAAAATTTAAAAACTTGGAGATGCTTTAATAAAGTTTGAGAAAAATTTACAAACTTGGAGATGCTTTAATTTAATAAACTTTAGAGGTGGAGAAAGAAGCAGTCAATAAATCGCCATAAATCGGATATATTAATTCTATTATAACCCTTTTCTTTCTGCACTTCCATGTTTTCATGTTACACCCTTATAAAATTTAAAATTTCAATTTTACATTCTTAAAATAAATTAACTTGTGATGGGCATTGAGTGTGTTGGTGTTGAAGTATTTGGTTTTCTTATCAAAATAATAGTTCAAGATTGACTGATTTATGTGTGGTTAAACCGTAATGAATGGGTAGTAATTATATTTATATTTTAATATTATGTAACATTTTTTAAACTATTTGTTTTATTTTATTTTCTCGAAATTATTATGTACACAATCTCCAAAGATACAAGGAAACGTTTTTTCGTACTGGAATAAAACTTTCGCCAAACGAGGCAGCCTTTCTTTGATTTCTTATCAATTATCTAATTTCATTTATATTTTTATTCTGAATCAGAACTTTATACCGTTCTAGTATTTAAAATTTAGAGTTAATCAAGTTCAGTCTTCCAAATTGAAAAGAAAACATTTTAATATTTTAAGAAGTACTTTTAATACCTAAAAACTTAATTTAAGGAACAAATATTTTTTTTTTACAATTTAAGTCCCTGAATAGTAAATTTAATATTTATTTTTTTAAAATTTAAGCTTGGAGACAAAAACCCAATTCACTTCAATTTTTTTAAACTAAAAGGATTCTTAAGTCTTTTGACGTGATTTACATAATTGAATAAATATTTTATTTTTATAATATAAATACTTTTTTCGTTATTTAACATAAAAAATATTTCTTAAGCATGTTATATCCTTAGTTTTCCCATAATATTACTCAGCACTTATTAATGGGATTTAGTTTCATTTTACCATATTTGACTGTTATACTTGCAGACTTGACAAACCACTTTTCAAAAGATAGCCTTAATTATTTTTCTTGTGCAATAAGTTTCATAGTTGAAGTGATATATTTTCATTTGGGCACTTCTTTGAATAAGAAAAAGATAATACCAGTTCTCGTTTATTAAAAAAAAAATTGTTTGATTCTTTTTTTCGTTCAAACGATGTTTTGGTCAAGCATATAATCTTAGATTTAAAATTTGTTTAAAATTGTTTTAAATTTTGAAAGTATAATTCTTATACGCTTTCATTTATATAATAATATAAATGTATAAATATGAATAAAGTATGTATTTTTTTATGTTACTGAGTCATATATTTACCTATATAATTAATATACATAAACAAATATTGTATATTAAATATCAAAGGTAATACTCTTAATTTTTGTGACTAAAAAGAAAATACAAAAATGGAAGATTGAATTGTACTTTTATTAAAATTAAAAACCTTTTTGTAAACATTGATTGGAAATAGATGATAGTTTTGTCAAGTGATCAAATTATAATTATTTTATTTTATAGATCTTATCAAATGCACTCAATAAGTTAACTCAATCACTTGATTTAAATATTTTCTAATTTATTTTAACAAATCATCATATACCATTTCTTGTATTTAATGGAATATAACGAATACAACTTTATATTTTCGTTAAAACACTTAAATAAAGATTTTTTTAAATATGTATTTTTTACAAGAATCCTTCTGGTTAGTACAGATAATGATAACATATAATGCAATAAGAATGGGAAAGAGAGAAATGCACATAAAAATTTATATTAGTTTTTATGTCATAACATACTACATCTAGTTCTTAATCAACAGATTGAGTTTCATTCAGCAAATTAATGTTGTGAACTATATAATCTTTTGCACCATCTCATTGTAAGAGTGCATATTATATGTGTTAGGAGGCTAGTGAATTTGTGTTAGGAGGTTGGTGAAGAAAGCAATTCTATCTTATGCTCCAAGCGATCCTGATGTTGAATTGTACTTGATCTTGATGAGATCTCTCTAATAGGTGGAGACAACAAATAATTTTCTATAATAATAGAATAAGCGCACACACACACATATGTATATATACTCAAATAGTACGATGTTGGCTTAGTCTATACGTATCGTCTGATCTAATAAGCATGTCATCTGATCGTATAAGCACTTTATCAGACGTAAAGAAAGACTGCCCAATGTTGTATCATCTGACAAATGGAACACTTATGTCTTACATGATCTATCGTTGAGACCATTGTCTTATAGACTATGCATGACCATGTTTTATGCTTTGTGATTTTCAACACCTAATCAAAATCATATGGTGTTGGATTTTTCCTTAACAACACATATATAAACAAACATTTTTTTTCTAGAATAAACTATCCTTCTCGGAAAATAGACTAAAATCTTTCTTGAATATATTAATAAGGGGGTTTGAAATGCAATGGTAAATGATCCCTTTTACCCAACTAAGATTGTTAATAATATTGTTGCTCCTAGAGAATTTTCTTTATGGACTCATGATAAATAAAAGAACTCATTATGATGTAAGAGTAAACAATATAATATTTTTCTACTTTAATGCTTGATGAATTTCATAGAGTTTAAGTGTATTATTCAGCTAAATAATTGTGACATTCTAGAGTTCACACATGAAGCCACTTAGAAAGTAAAAAGAGTAAGGAAAAATATTCTCATACAAAAGTACAAGATGTTCATAATGTTGTAAGGAGATAATATATATGGTGCACGAAAGAGGTTCACTCATATATTGAATCATCTTCTATCCATTGGGAAGACTTTTGTAGAGGAACTTAATAACAAAATTTTGGAAAGTTTAAACAAGTCATGGCAACCAAAGGTTATTGCTATATCTAAATCAAGAGACCTCACTATGATGAATATGACCGCCTTATTTCGAAATCTGAGGAAACATAAGTTGGAACTAGGAAGAAGAAGAAGAAGGAAAAAAAGAATAATAATATAACTCTCAAAGCTGACATTAGAAAAGCTGAGATAAGCAGGAAGAGAAAGAGATGTTTGGATAAAAATCTAAACTTTCTAGTGTAGAAATTTTCAAAATTTATGAAATATAAGAACAAGAATAAGAAAAAAATTGCCATAGGAAGAAAAGGTTTCAAGAAATAAAAACTATACATGTTATGAATGTGGTTGAAGGTGTAGTTGGCTCCAGAATGGTAGTTTAATGCCGCCTGAACTCAAATCACGAAATACAAATAATTCAAAGGTTATATAAACTAAATGTAAGGAAGGGAGAAGTAAATATAGATTTATACCGGTTCACCCTATAATCCCTTTAAGCAAACCGCTTAAGAGCTTTCACTAATCGAGTTTTTACACCTCTCATAGGAACAAGTATTATCACGCCTGTATGAGTTTTAAGGTTTCTTCAAAAATGAGTATTTTGCACCTCTCCATGTAATAAATATTCTAACATCTCCAAGTAACAAGTATTCAAACCTCTCCAAATAATGAGAAAACACTCTCAACAAAAAGAACAATGTAACCTCACAGGATAAATTTCATAAAGTGAAGAATTTACAATGATTTAGGATATAACCCTCTTTCTAATTGCTATCAATAGAAATATAAAACAATGAAACTTACTCAAAGTATGTTTTTTTTTTATCTCGTTAATTATTTTTGTTTTTTTCTTCATCTTTAAGGTCTTATATATAGCTATTTCGAATATAACCATCAAAGCTATATTTAATTGATGCTTGGAATGAAAACTTTTGTTTCGATGAATATTTACATCTTCAATATATATCTTGAACATATATATAGACTTCAAGACCATGTGAATCTTATATAATATATATATATAGTATACATGTATATAGTTTTTGAAAATACAATGTCAGAAATAAAATAATCTCGCATATATAGTACAATATATAATAACAATATTTACGTAGTTATTAGTTGCTCGAACTAGGAATGGTTAAAAATTCATAATCCATAATAAATGAGTATGTTTAATAGTCACTGTATGTAATGAGTATAAATAATTGAGAGTAAAAGTATCATAGTATTTAATTAATAAATAATAGTTATTCATATTTATTATTAGTAACTTATTTAAATATTCTAGAAAAAATAAAATGGTGGAAATAAGAGTATGGATGAGA
>Ga0123340_1000089_pt1 | contig 37652 bp, 33 predicted proteins | sample SirMexnodulemix_FD_89961 | JGI IMG/M metagenome (GOLD analysis project Ga0123340, IMG submission 89961) | Root nodule microbial communities of legume samples collected from Mexico - Siratro Mexico nodule mix | ecosystem: Host-associated > Plants > Roots > Nodule | place: Mexico: Nepantla...
ATGAGCTAACTTTGCAAATTGCAAATATGCTTCGTAATGGCCTAGGGATTCAGCAAACACAATCCAATCTTGACAATTTGTCAATTGGTTTCAAATTAAATGGAGACAATTATCCATTGTGGGTAACACTCACGAAGAAAGCTATTGGTGGCAGAGGAAAGAAGAGTCATCTGACAGGTATACCTCCGGTACCAGAAGAGATAGAACCAGCATATGAAAAATGGGAACGGGCAGACCAAACTGTCTTCACCTGGATAATTCAGAATATTGAGATTAGTTTGATAAATAATGTTTCCCAGTTCCCAACCACCAAGGCTTTATGGAAATGATTGACTACTATCTATGGAAGCGACACAGACCCGATGCAAATCTACGATTTACACCAAAAAGCAAACACACTGAAACAGGGAAAGGATACCTTAGAGGATTTTTGGAACAAATTACAAGCTATATGGATGGCGATTGACAAAAAGCAACCGAACCCTATGAAATGCTTAGATGATATTGCAACCTTCAACAAAATCAAACAAGAACATAGACTATATCAGTTCCTGATAGATGAAAAATTTGAAATAATCAGAAGGGATCTTTTGATGCAAGAGAAGACCCCTTCAGTAGAGTCTGCCTATGCTGCTGTCCAAAGGGAGACGACCCGACTCCAAATTCTAAAGCCTACCACCAGTAGCGAAGAAAACACATCACTAGAGGAGGTCGGAATGGGCTTAACTGCAAGAAATAGACCACCAGAACAAGGACAGGGATGGAGTTGCCCAGAAACTGCCGGACGACGTCCATCACAATGAGACAAGGAAGACAAAAGCCACTCCATTGTACTCATTGCGAAATGAAGAAACACACCAATGAGACTTGCTTCAAAATCGTGAGTTATCCCGAATGGTGGGAAGATTTTAAACAAAAAAATCGCAAGACTGCTACCGTCGTGGGCATCCCGCAAACCACTAGTAACTGTAATGGTGACACCAGAAAAGAGGAAGAAGCAAAATTGCAAATCGTTTATGGAAGAGTCACTCATGGAGGTAAAAGAAAAGAGGAGGATACCAGCCCAAGAAAATCTGATCAGTGGTTTTTTTATTGTGGGGCGACTGACACCATGACCCATGATCCTCATGATTTTAACAATCTCTCCACACCTGTTAAAACTCATATTGAGATAGCCAATGGAGAATTAGTTGCGGTCCAAGAGGAGGGCTCAATTATTTTTTCAAAAAAGTTAAATTAGAAAATTGTCTTTATGTTCCTGCACTATCATCAAAATTACTTTCTATAAGCCAAATTACAAATGAGTTGAATTGTGTGGTTCTCATGTTTCCTACTTTTTGCCTTTTACAGGACATTCTTACGAAGGAAATCATTAGGCGTGGTACTGAAAGTGGAGGTCTTTACTACGTTGATGAGGTTGCTCACAAGGGACATGCCATGCTTGCTCACAAAACGGTTACAAGACAACTCTGGTTATGACATAGACGTTTGGGTCATCCTTCATTTGAATACCTTAAGATTTTTTTTCCTAGTTTATTTACTAGTAACACTGAGCCCATCAAATATGAAACTTATATACGGGCAAAGAATCATAGAGTTACTTTTCCTCACAACAATAATAGAGTTAATTCTGCTTTTTCATTAGTACGTGTGGGTCCAGCTCCTAATTCTCATAATAATCAATTTCAGTATTTTTTGTTATTTGTGGACGATTTCTCTCGTATGACATGTGTATATTTTCTTAAACACAAATCTGAAGTACCCGATAAATTTTATGCATTCTATCAAATGATTCACACTCAGTTTGGCAACAAAATCCAAGTACTTAGGTCAGATAATGGTGGAGAATTTGTTAACAAATCAATGTAAGAGTTTTTAAGAGAAAATGGTTTAATTCATCAAACTTCCTATCCAAACACACCCCAACAGAATGGTGTAGCAGAACGGAAAACTCGTAAGCTACTAGAGATGACTCGGGCCATGATTTTTTATGCACAAGTTCCAACACGATTTTGGCCCGAAGATGTTGCTACCTCGGCCTATCTTTTGAACAGGTTACCCTCCCAGACCCTTCACCACAAAACACCCCTACAGATCCTAGCTACTCAGACTAATATCCCTCCTGTCCAAATGTTACCATCATGAGTTTTTGGGTGTTCTGTGTTCGTTCATATTCCCAAAGCTAATGGAACCAAATTTGATCTATATGCTGAGAAATGTGTCTTTGTTGGATATGTTACACATCAAAAGGGTATAATCACTCACCGTGTATATGTGACTATGGATTGTGATTTTTTAGAATCAAAATATTTTTTTAGTAGCCAACTTGATGTTTAGGGGTAGAAAACTAGTGAACCACCAAGTTGGTTAAGTAACCTTAGTTGCCAATAAACTGTTTCAAAAGAGCAAGTAGATGGAGCCAACGAGCATGTCTATGTCAACGAAGGGGGGACCAACACAACCAATGAAGATCCTTCTGAGAATGTCCAACAAGAGGTAAATGATCTTCACTCTACTGAGTTGTCTCCTGTTATGAATGAAGTCACTAATAATGACAGGTTAGCACCAGAATCACAGCCTTTCATACTTCGTACTGAGCTGTCTCCTGTCATGAATGAAGTCACTAAAAGTGATAGGTTAGCACCAGAACCAGAGCCTTTCACGCTTCCGCCTATGAATGAAGTCACTAACAGTGAGAGGTTAGCACCAGAACCAGAGCCTTTCACACTTCTGCCATGAAGAAACAAAGAGGTACCACCTGATCGATATTCTCCAGAACATATTTCTCAGAATTCCAAGTATCCTATGAAGATAACCAGAGAATGAGTAACAGACATTGCAAGAACTTTTCTTATTTCCAAAACAGTTCATGAAGCCAGTAAAAAGGGCGAATGACAAGAAGCTATGAAAACAAAGAATCTTGTACAACATGACAAAACCAAGCACGTTGAAGTTGACAGACACTCCATCAAGGAGAAGATTGAGGATAGCAGTATTGAGCTTACGTTTGTAAAGTTAGAAGACCATTTGACAGACATTTTCACCAAAATTGTTACAGACAAAACATTTATCCGTTTCCTCAGCAAGCTAAGCATTAGTGATCCCACTGCTCACCTTGAGGGGGAGTGTTAGAATATTATTATTATGAAAACAAATCAAATCAATAGAATATCAGAGATAATCAAAAGAATATCAGAGAATATCGGTAAGAATATCAAAGAGATAATCAAGAAAGTATTAAATAAACAAATCAGTAGAATATCAAAGATAAGTATCAGAGAATATCAGTAGAATAATTTTCATATTTAGTTTTCTAGAATTTTATATTAAGTGAGTTATAGTAAATAAAGAGATACACATTCAATAAAAAAAAAATCTTCTTCCATGTTATCATATTTTTTGTTTTTTGATAGTTATCATATTTTTGTCTAACCTTTCTTAACCCTGGATACCATCGCAAGACTTTCTTGAAATCAGGATACGAGGGGTGATCATGTAGTTCATGCATGTCACAAACTTAGACCACCTATTCGACACTCGAGTTCCAAACAAAGGCTTGTTCAAAACTGTGTAGGTTCCAACCCTCAGATGATGAACAACTTTCTGATAACGATCCGCACTCACAAGATAATGAGTCTCCTAGTTTTTAAAGATTACGTTATACTATGTTTCAGATGTTACTATTTTCAAGACTGAGAGAGTTCTCCATTTCTGTCTTGATTGATGTCTTGAAGTTATTAGTGCATTACAACTAAAAGCCACCTTGAGTTGAGGTGAATCTGATGATGATCGTGAAATTTTACAACCGATTAGTTTACCAACCACTGAAAACTGGTGGAATAAACTTGGACAATAATGAATGCGCAGATAGAAGTACAGTATCAGGTGCTCAACAAGAAAATGAAATAAGTAGAAGTTTCACAGGAAACAATACACTTGTATGGACGATGATGTCAATTGTGGAAGTTTGGAAGGAAAGCAGGACTCTGTTTCAGGTATATAAATTCATTGTTTTACAGTATAATACAGAAAACTTATCTATTAATAAATTATAACTTCAAACACACTTCTTTTAGGAGGTTTGGTTTACATTTTTATGCTCCTAATATATCATGCAATTTGATTAGGTTCACCTCTGAAGGGACTGAACCAACAGCATCCTAGTTCTACCTCTTCACATGCTGATGGGTTTCCCACATTATCTCCACTTCAAGATACTAATGAGTCTCAAGGGAGAATGGGATTGAAGAAACAATTGCGGAGATAACATACTGCAGTATCAGTTCATTGAGTGTAGAAGGTGCTTATAACAGCAATGAGCCTGAGTCATAAAGAGGAGAAGGTGGAAACGGTTCCAATTTTCCTACTGATCCAACTCAGAAAATAACAAAATGACAAGAAAATTCCATTGGACATCGTATATATGTTGCTGCTTTGGTGTAGATTGGTAGCTATGTTGGTCTCCACTTTGCCTCTGATTTTTGACATTGACCTATTGTTTGTGCTTATGAATTGTTCATTAGCCAGTCTGTTTGAGATTTTGTCTATTTTGAGGATCTTCGGTTATTCCTTTAAGTGTGAATCTTATGTTCCATTTTTAACAATTTAGTAACCAAGTATCCATTCCATGTCATGCTACTCATTAAGACTTTCTTACATTTCAAGGAAAATGGGATTATACTTCAAATACTACTAATTTACCCACCATGTTCATTTTAAAAGAACTAAATATATATAAATTATAATATTAAAAAATACCACTGGCTTGCACATCACTTTTTTAATAGCCCAACGATAAATAAATCACAATATTTAATAAATTGCGCAAATTACAAGCTTTAATTATGAGTAATAGACTTAAAATCACTGGTAATCAAATTAACTTAATAAATTTATCACTTATTTATTTTAACAAAATGTCTTTTTTATTTAATATAGTTTTAACAAAAAAATTTAGGTGTTGGGATTTATTAGTAGTACATAAAGAATAAGTTAACAAATCGTTAAATTACTATATATATATATTATATAATTTAGTGTTTTTAATCTTGTTATAGATGCAAAGAATAATTTATTTATTCCAATAAACTTTTCTTATCACTTTTACTTTAAATATGGTTTTTCTTTCTCATTTTAATCGCGTCATAATTTTGATGACTCGGTTTTCTAGTAAGAAGACATTTGTTTTAGTTATATATAATTTTATTGTTCTTTAATAATATTTTATATTTTAAAGTATTAATATTTTTAGTCTTAATATTTTAAATTAGAGATGTGAAGAAAGGGTTTAGTTATTGACAGGTAGGGGGATTGGGTTGAAAATTGAAATGAAGAAAGAAAAATGGTGAATGTTGTGACTCACGGTCAGAATCAGTGTGTGTTGGTGTGGAAGTTGAATCCCAATAGCAGAGGGAGCAAGAGCAGTAGCAGCAACGTCTTCCCAAAACCCTTTGCCACATTCCCATCCCTCACCACTCAAATTTGCCACGCCTCTGTCCACCCATTACCTTCATTCGGTGACACAGTTTCAGACTCAAAGCACAGAACCCTTCTGGTTGAGACTTACCATCACCATGACAGCCTCAGAGCCCTACTTGCAAAGCTTGAGAGGGAGGACTCGAGCCCAATCCACATACTCGCCCAAGATGGAGATTGGTCCAAAGATCATTTTTGGGCTGCTGTCAGGTTCCTTAAAAATGCCTCAAGGTTCGCGGAAATCCTTCAGGTAGGGACCCTTATGCCAATGTTTAAGTTTTGCTGACAAATTTGATAACTTTGCCTAAAAGGGTCTTAATTGCTCCGGGGGTAGAATTTATTGTTGCTTTTGTTCCAAATAAACCATCAATTTCATTGTAAAGTATCAGTCTTTCTCTTGATGGCTTTTGAAGTGAAAGAAAAATCAACTACGTAAATAATCCCCAAGTTTTAGGAATTATGCTAAATAGTCTTCAAAGTATTGGAAAACCCTTCATGGGTCCTGAACGATAGTAAAATATGTTAACAAAAGGACAAAACTGGTAGATATTGAATACTTATTTATATAGCTTTGGTACTTGGGGAATTACTTAGAAGAGTAACACTTGGGGACCAAATTTATGGTTTATTCCATCCGAATCTGTTTTATGACGCTTTATTTAGTGTCATTTCTTCCTTTGTGAATTTCGAGTCCTTACTTTCTTAGCACGTTGCATTAATAGGTGTTTGATATGTGGAAGAACATTGAGAAATCGCGGATTAGTGAGTTCAACTATAACAAGATAATAGGCCTGTTATGTGAAGATGAAATGATGGAAGATGCATTATCTGCATTTCAAGAGATGAAAGTTCAAGGTATAAAACCTCTTTGGACACTTACAATCCAATAATTCATGGATTATCCAGAGCTGGTAATTTCAGTGATGCTTTGCGGTTTTTTGATGAGATGAAAGAATCTGGCTTAGAGCCAGATTCTGAAACCTATGATGGTTTGATTGGAGCCTATGGGAAATTTCAAATGTATGATGAGATGGGTGAGTGTGTGAAAAAGATGGAGTTGGATGGATGTTCTCCTGATCACATCACTTATAATATACTTATCCAGGAGTATGCTCGAGGTGGGCTACTCCAGAGAATGGAAAAGCTATACCAGAGAATGCTTTCAAAGAGAATGAAATTGCAATCTTCTACTTTTGTTGCAATGCTAAAGGCTTACACCACATTTGGGATTGTTGAAAAGATGGAAAAGTTTTACAGAAAAGTCTTGAATTCAAGAACATTTCTAGAGGATGATTTCGTAAGAAAAATGGCTGAAGTTTATATCAAGAACTACATGTTTTCTCGACTAGAAGACCTGGCACTAGATTTATGTTCAGCATTTGGTGAGAGTGACCTTGTCTGGTGTCTCCGTCTCCTTTCTTATGCATGTCTTTTGAGTAAAAAAGGTATGGATATAGTGGTTAGAGAAATGCGAGATGCCAAGATTAATTGGAATGTTGGTGTTGCAAATATTATCATGTTGGCTTATGTGAAGATGAAAGATTTCAGGCATTTGAGAATTTTACTGTCTCAACTGCCAATCTATAGGGTGCGGCCTGATATCGTGACTATTGGAATTGTATTGGATGCCAGTAGAATTGGTTTTGATGGGAGAGGAGCTTTAGAATCATGGAAAAGAATGGGGTATCTGGACAGAGTAGTAGAATTGAAAACAGATTCTCTGGTCCTTACTGCATTTGGGAAAGGTCATTTTCTTAAGAGCTGTGAAGAAGTGTACTCTTCCCTTCACCCTGAGGACAGACAAAGGAAAAAATGGACTTACAATGATCTCATAAAACATACTGGTAGCATGACTGTATGGAACCAAGATAAGTAGTTATGTCATCTTTGATTTAATGAAGGAAAAAAAATATGGACAAAATTGTGAGGTCTCACTTTCCCTTGCTAAATTGGGATGTTGAAAAAAATTATTAAAATGCTGCTTCTGCTTCTTCTTTTTCTAAATGTAACTTAATGCACTTGCACTGTCAATATAAAATGTTTTTACATAAGCATTTAATAAGATTTGGCTATTACTAACTTTGTAACTTTGAGTTGTTATTGTCTATCTCATTTACATTACACTTGATATTACTATTATCATGTATTCCATTTAATTATGTGAGTGAGATCCAAATATCTCTCCATGGTGGTGCTATACTCTGAACTAGCTAGTCTAGATGACCTGTTGATATGCCTTCTAGTCTTCTAACATTTCCAAGGTTCTGAAAGAAGTACGTTTAGTCTAATATGCCTAAATATTACTTACCACCTTATAACACGTATACTAATTTTTTTCATCACATTAGTCTCTCTTATCACTTTCATAGTTATATAAATTTTTTATAATTTTATATAAAAATAATTTCTCTTGGAGAGTAAAGGATGGCTTGCTCTACTGTTTATATTTTTAGAAAGGACACTCCATGTCTTGGAATATCATGTGATTATTATATAAATACCATATTTTATTATGCAAATGTTTTTACTAGTTTTTATCTTTTGCTTTGATTTTTTATGCTTTTAATTTAGATTTTAATTGCGTAGAACGCTTATCTTTTTATGCATGCTATGATTGGGGATATTTATTCTTAATAGTCGTATAATTATAAGTTGTTAATTATTTTTATTTTTAAGTTTATTTTAAAACGTTTTTTATTTACTAATAATATAAAATGCATAAACATTCATAATATATGAAAATTCAAGTTGTTTGATGTCTACAAAGTGCTATACCTTTCGGGTGATCAATGGCTGGTGGCATGTAGACTTTAATTATAGGTGTACATTGTTAGGTTTTTTAATAGAAATAGTGTAATTTTATCCAAAAGTTATCGAAATCGACAAATTTAAAAAAAAAATTAACCGTATGGATAAGTCGTGAAGAATTCATCCATGCATGACACGACTTTGAAGTTGTATTAATACGACACATTTTAGTACTTCAAAGTGAAATTGTATTAATACGATACATTTTAGTACTTCAAAGTGAAGTTGTATAATTGTGACCTACTCTTTTATTATTACACGAGAGTTGCTTAACGATTTTAGTATAATAGAAATTGTTTATTATTTCATGAGAGTTGTGTAAGGAGTGCACGATTTTAGTATAATAGAAATCGTGTCACTTATGTATAACTTCAATTCAAATAAAAAAAAAAACTAACCTAGGTTAAGAGTAATTAAAATCGTGTGATCAAACGTGACTTCTCTTACTAAAATTGTGTAATATTAGTATGACTTTATTTTAGCTTTTTACGATATAAAGTTGTACCATGTTGACACAGTTATCGAAATGGGTAAATTTTGTAACATTTGTAAATTTCAATAATTTTTGGGTAAAATTATACCATCTCCGTTGAAAGCCTACATAATTCTGATTTTCCCCATTGCCTGACCTACTTCTATATTGTTTGGTTTTCACTTAGATAATCCAGGATCATATGACACATAATCAACATTATTTGAGTTATATATTCACATGTTTTGGTTCATAATAAATAAGTGATTTTAAGTTTTGAATTAATTTTGATTAGTTTTGTATTGATAAAAAATATATTAAGACTTATTATAACTAAATATAATCTATACTATTTCAAAATCAATTTTATTTAAAAATTAATTGTCTACGTTCAGAAACATTCTTTTAGTTCGTGAACGAATTCCAGACATATTTGTCATTTTTGTTAGTCGCCAAATTCAAGTGCCCATGGATTAGATGAAACACTGAAGCTACCTACAACCATCATCATCTGCAGACAAGGAACTGTAAAACATCTCTATTTCTTCTGAGAGCTTTTTACTGCCCGTATGAAATCCCCAGGAAAAGGTATCTATGTACGCCTCTGATGTCATTAAATCAATGAGAAACTCACAAATGTCTCCCGTATCATACGATGCGGTGAGGACCTTCTTTATCGCCTCATTTGGGAGACCCTCTTCAGCATTGTTAGTGTAAATGCGCTTTCTGCATTCCTGTAAATATCAGAATGGCATAACTGCGGGGTATATACAATTAAAATAACCATAAGTTTTTCACATTCTAACTTCTATACCCATTTTAAACTTTATTTCTTTCTCTGTTTCCATCCTATCTCTCTTCTCTTCCCTACGAAAGTATACACATTCCAGGGAGTGTAAAAAAAAACTTTTTTAACATTATTCTTTTGCTGAATCGCCTTATAAAATATATACGCATGAAAGAATTGTATGTGCTTTACAATACAAGGAAAAACTGGTATGTATGGTTCAAACACGGATAAAGCATAAAGTAACTGTGGGCCTAATAGAATACAAGGAAGGAGTTACCTGGAGAATTTGATTTATAGTTGCAATGTGCTCTGTACTTAAGAAGTTAGATTTCAGCAGTTCTCGAAATAAAACCAAAATCTCCAAACTCAAGTTACTTGCAGTAAGGTTATCCAGTATGCCAGATATACTTGAACTATCAAACACAGATCTCATCCACTGAGGGATTTTACGCAGTTTCAGCACAGCTATAGCTATGAGTACTTGAGGACTTTGTTTGTTCATGAATGACTGTGATGCTAAAGCAGGAGCTGCAAAAGATACTGTCATCTCCTCAATAATCAATCTACACCAGCTACTCCCTTCTAAGAGTATTGTTTCGTTTGTCAGATTTTCCCATCCCAGAATCATTGACAGGCAGAGGCAACAATTTGTAGCCACTCTCAGATCATTATAGAAAACCAGCCCTTCCAATATGCTCCTTATGGACATTAAGTACCCAACAGTACATCTCAACTCTTCATGATTACTGTTTATTTGATCTGATATTCTGTTAAATAACTCTAACAGACTATAAGAAGCAGCAATCTTGATTACAGGAGAACCAAAATGCAGAAGTCTGCACAAGTCATGGCAACGGATGCCAGTGAAGGATAGTGGCTCCGATGGTTTCATTGAAACAAGGAAGCTTTGCCAATCCACAAACCCTGGTAGGATAGCATGCAAGCTAGAATCGAAGATTTAGGATTTAAAACTCATTGTTTTAAATATTTAGAAAAGACCATTAAGGGGTGTAAAATATATTTTCTGACATTAATATGGTACAATTAATTTGCCAGAAAGTGAACAGGATAAAATATACTTTTTCATTTTATTACTGATGTGAACCGGCTTACCTTTTAACGGCGAAGTAATGAAGCAAAAGCACAAATATTAGAGTTTCTCCGGTGCTTGTTCCCTCGTCGTGGTCTACCAAAGCAGGTCCCTTCGTAGAAGCAGCAGGGACTACGGTGTTGACCATTGAGATTATAGAAGTATTAAAAAGAACAGCCTTTGAAGTCTCTTCAAGTGTTTTCTTGGTGGAAAGATGCAAAATTAAGGAAAGAATGCCAATAACGAATAGACTTTCGTCACTTAAGATAACCTTTTCGGATGGAATTGAATACTCCATCATCTGCAGATGTGGTAACGTGGTGTGAGAACAATCATTAACTAAATCATTGTGTTTTCTAGTACTTTAGGGATAGTTGGTCGGTTATAGAATTTTTGTAATGTCAGATCACAGTATCCACCTCATCTGTAACAATGGTTCTGCTGTAATCTACTTCCGTTTGGCCCTTGTACTTAGAATGAATCTATTTATTTTTTATATTACATTAAAATCAAATCACACAAACTTAATGTTTGATTCGAATGATATTTTAACCAAAAATTAAATCAAACGACACTGCTAGCACCTCTCAACAGAAGTAAGGTGGAACGTTAGAAAATTCAGGGACTATCTCAAAAGCTAGAGTAAATTGGCAGGACAAAGAATAGAGGTCAGTAGACAACGAAGAGGAAAATGAGACCTAAAAATGGCTCTAACCAGATAAAAAATAGAGGTCAGTAGGCCACTCTATGAGGAAGATAGGACCTAAAATGGGAGTTTCTATTTTCTAATATGATAATGATTGAATTTATATGGGAGCGATATGAATAAATAGAAGTTCAGCCACTCACACCTTCATAGTTACCGCAACCCAACTTTGATCAGCAGACAGTGTTTCAGGATGCACTGAACTCAAAGTGTTAAAAACCAAAATCAAGATGGACATGTAAGTTGTTGTCGGCAAGGAATTACTCAAATAAAACCAACTCCTGATTGTTGTCGCCATTCCATGCAAAAATAATTGCTCAGAAGCAGTTGGGTAGACATGGACCATAGTTGCCATGACATTGAGAACACATACTAGGTCACATTCATGCCTTTCTTCCTCCAAGAGCTGTGCTAATAGGCACACGAAAATTCTAGCTCCGTAGTTATCCTCAGTTGATACTAACTCTGCTAGTGTCTGGACGTTAATAGTTTGATTATTGTTTCCGATAATTATGTCAGTCTCTTCTAAGTTATAGCTTCTGCAAAATTTCAAAATCTGATGGCATAATGAGTTTATTATGGTATCTTGTTGAAACAGCCACTTCAGTGATACTGTGTGAATTCTTGTTGAAAGTAAGTCCCATTCATCATTGTTTATGAGCTGGAATATTATCTCCTCCGCTTCTCCACTGTAGTGAATTTGGTAGTTCGTATTGTCAAGACCCCTTAATAAACTGTAAAGATTCACCAGTCGTGTCACGGTCATATTATCGGTGGTCCGATAATGAAAATCGCTCCTATTGAGAAGAATATATTGTTCAAGTGAAGCTAAAATCAACTTCTCATCTGCAAGTCTGGTAATTAAAGTCAGAAAACTGTTAGGGAAAATAGTTGTCGATGGATTGCTAATCAGGGGAATAGGAGTACGAATTTTGGCCATGTAAGTACCTTTCATCATATAGCGAACTGGTGTACAAAATCAACAAAACAGCAGATTGACAAGAAGGCAAATCCAAACTAATAGTACTCCTTTGCCCAAGCAAAAAGAGTAAATCGATAGGATCGTGAGACAGGTGTAAAACAGCCTCTCTAATTGGTTGTCCGGCATCATTCCCTAGTAGAGAATCCGTGAGTGAACTTAGCAGCAAATATATTCTATTTTTGATCCTATCTCCTGTAAACAAACCCAGGCATTCATATGAAAAACTGAACCAACCGACTGAAATCAAAGTCTCTGCATATTCCGTGGCATTAATACTAGACTGCAGAAGCAGTATCGAATGAAAAGTTTCCAGCAATCCCAGGGCAATGTCCTCTTCCATTTCATTGATGCCCATTACAAGCCAGGGCAGTAAATGGGCTCTGCAAGTATCTAGAATACTGCTTTTAAGTTCCAGCTTACTAGGGTCACTGGAGTTTCCATCATGACTGTATGCATATGCCTCTTTAAGTAGGTACAAGCATTGTAAAATTTGGTTGATATTCCTTTCAGAGACAGAGAGACAAGCTAAAATGGCATGTCTCGTAGCTTCCCCGATTGATTTTGACAGATCTAGAGCTCCATTACAAGATGGATATCTTATAAGAGCCACAAAGACGGAGCAGACCATTATAAATGTCTCGGGAATCATACCCATTTCTCCATCAGAATGCTTTCTGAGCATTCTTATCAAAACACGAATCAGTTCCTCTAGTTGAGAAATTGATACAGATCCAGGGCACTCAGAAATGCATTCATAAATGAGCTTCAGTGTCGCACACTGGACAGGGTGAAAAGGAATTTCCGCCACATAATGTAATGCTGGAATAAGAGTTGAAATTCCAACAACGAGTCTTAGTTTAAAAGTTTCCTCAGCAGTTGATAAAAGGTCTAGTACCTGAAGGCACATCTTGACTGCTGGGTCCTTATACTCTGTTAATTAATAGAATAATTAGTAAGCCACGTACCAAAGCATAACAGTAAGGTCAAAATTAAGTTCTGCATTCACAAGCTTATAACAGAAAAAGTTGAGGTAAACTAAATTAGATTAATAAAACCGACTAGATCCAGATAACGAAATCTGAATTCCATTAGTCAGAAATGAATCTAAATTATGGAAAATGTTTTCATTCTATATTGTGGCAATAAACGAGGCTACAAAGTATGCACAGTATTCAACACAGCAAAAATCAATATGGCTTTCATCTAGGCAAGACAAAGGACTTGTTTGGCAAGTTCAGTACTAGGTTCTCACCTGACAATCTTAATATTTCAAATAAATAATCTGCAATATTTTCTTCCACCAAGACTCGAATCTCATAGTCTGAAGTTTTGACTGAAGACAAATAGTGAAAGAGTAAAACTATAGTGCCGATTTGAACTTGACTGTCTGACGAAAGTAATGGGCCTTTGATGGCTTCAGCAAACAGATTTACCAGTGATGTGCCCTTGGTTCCATCTTCAGTTTCTTTAGCGTTAACTCCTCCGTTGGAAGAGATGTTACAAGTATCATATGCACATTCTTCCCTGAGCAAACGTCTTCGAGCCAGCATAGTCAGAAGTGCTAATTAACAAAAATGTAAACTGTCATTCAAAAAGGAAACAAAAATGACAATTATGTTGTAAACTATAGCATCTTATAGTTGCTGATATCTATTCTGTGAACTATGGCCATACTACTGACTTTTAACCATACTTGGAATTGTTAACATTAACCACTTGTTCATTAAGACAGCAACTTCGGTGATTTGGATGATTTTCAATATGGATGCAAACTCTTGGAGAGAAAGATACAAACAGATAATCAACCTTTTTCTATTGAAATTCATGATACAAATGGTCATCAGATGTAATGCATGGCATGTCAGTGTTCATGTCTTCAAATTGTCAACATGTAAAAGTCTAGTGTTCTATGCCACCTTTGTATCTATTAATATGAGCAGTTATGTAGTTGAGTATACATGAGACAAATAACAAAATCCTTTTGAGACAACGTCCTAATGTCAATCTCTAGTCTACCCATCCAAAATAGGCTTCACGAAAGGCAAAAGTTAAAACAAACAAGACAACCAAAAAAAGTTTCGAGTTTTCTTTTCAAGGAACAAAAATATGGAGAACTTGTTAACGGACCAATACAATTCAAACGAACATCGTCATTTTGAGTCTTCATGAGCACATCGACCAACAGGTACAAGATCTTTGGACAAAAGGGAATCAACACATCACTTCCATCTCCCTCTGCGGATGTACTCTGAAGAACAGATAGTTTATAAAGGACAAAGAGGACCTCCCCTCGAATCTCCTCACTGCACCGAGCGAGCAAAGGACTTACCACGTGAAATAAATTTTAAATTCAACGGTACAGCAAGTCGATACTAACAGCATCCAATACATAATATATGTGAACAATACCTCGGCAACTGAAGGCCCGTAATAAGAACAGAAATGAGGCTACAAATGTCTTTTATGTGTTTATGGAGATCATCACCCTTCTCACAATTCAGAAGAGCCCCAAGGCAGTGAAGCTGTCCATTCAGAACAGCAGAAACAATCCATAAAAATTTCCATTCAATTTATAATTTAATCAGAATATAAAGACTAGAAAATTATGTATAATAAGATTAATTTCTCTAATAATAACCTTAAAGGTAATCATATCTAGGGTGAATCTTAAGTTATGTTTGGATAAACTAGTCTATAAGTATAAACACTTTTAAAAAATGAATAACTTAAAATAAACTTAAACACTTCAGTTTATGAAATAATTAATTATATAAATTGATTTTAGCTAACGAAGAAAGCTAAAAAATCAAACTCTTCATTTTATAGGAACATTTTTATTTTATGGTACAGATCCTCGTGCTATTTTGCAAGTTATGTAGCGATGTGAATCTCCAGAGAAATTGACTAGCGAGGAGGTGAAAAGGGAAATGGAAATCACCATGTGCAGCTGAGGGGAAGACCAACCGAAAGCGCCGGAAGTGATGCGATCGGAAACCCTAGCGACGAATTCGCGGGAAACGGAAGGATCGGCGGACGCAGAGAGGGCGAGGATGAGATGCGTGAGCTGAGCGGCGATGGGTTCGTCGTGGAAGGAGGAGAGGGCGGCGACGAGAGGGGAAAGGAGAAAGTGAGGGTGGAAGGTGAGAAGCGGTTGAAGGAAGTGAGGGAGTGAGAGGGATCGAGAGAGCTGAGAAAGAGCGTAGGAGACATGGACGGTTGGGGAGAGAGGATTGGAGAGTAGGTTGGAGAAGCAGACGAGGCAGATGGAAGCGCCGTCGTGAGTTTGGAGGTTCAACGAAGATCGATGGCCCTGAGAACATGAAACTGAAAATCCCCCGTCGTCAGCGTCAACACCGTCCACATCGCGTGAATCGCTGCACCAGTACATTCTCTTCTCTGCTTTTTTGGCGCCAAGCTGGTTTTTAAATTGAATAGGTAGTTAGTTAAGCTCTTTCCAGTTGAGCTGCGTTGTACATATGTGATATGGCATTATTGGGCCTATGGACGGCACGTCTTGAAAAATGAGTTGGCCTTTTCTTCCTGCATTCCCCTTTTTTCTACCTGCATCCCCTAAATTGAGTGAAATGACTGAATTATCCTCGTGGGTTTTACACTTCCTTTCCCTTCCTTTCCTTGCTCCTTTCTCACCCTATTCGACTGCTTTATCTTGTGACTCCCACTGTCATCTTGTCACACATTATTGCTGTAAAAAAGGTAAATAATAAGAACGTTGTAGAAAAAGAAGAAAAAAGAGAGCACGTTATGAAAAAACTCTCATTCTGAAAAATATATTTAATGTTAAATTAAAGTTGATTGATATATTTGTGTTCCAGTAATTTCTTTAAAAATTACTAAATTTGTCATTTTTAACATTAACTTTGAACTTCAATAATATTTATATTTATAAAAAAAATATAATAGTTATCTAAATATAATTTTTGTTTTTAAAAATGTCAATGTATAGTTGTTCGATGTATATAATAATAAAAACAGACTGATAGACTCACCGAAAAAATATCGTAAAATAAGTTAAGGTAGGAATAAAACTTTACAACCTAAACTAAATGATGTAAATTTTTGTGTAAAAAATAATAAATTTTAAACACTTTTCTGTATAAAAATAAAGGTCTAAAATATGGACCTTTGTTGACTATTAAAATCCTGAAACTTTTCACTGAAAATATATACAACATTAAATTTATTATTTTGGAAAAAAAAAATAATTATGTATCAATTTTAAGATTAACATGTTTTTATGATTTTATTTAACAATTTAACGATTTTTTCATGTTACGATTATAAATAAACTTTAAATTATAAATAATATAATTAGAAAATAACATTAGTAACATCAACTTAAAAATAATACTTATAAATAAATATAATCCAAAAGATAACAGTGATAAATGTAAAATAAAAAAAATAGATGACACTTTTTGTTTATAAAACTTGTCAGACATTAATTGAAAAATAAATTTAGTAAACTTTATGAAGAAATAATACTAATAACGTTAATTAAAAAATAAGTCATATCAAGATCAACTCAAAAACTAATTTACATGGATTGAAAAATAGTTTTATTTTCATCAAAATCTAACCTTAAAAAAGTAACTTATCTGTGAAAAAAAAAAAAACATCACATTAACTAAAAAACTAATTTACATTGATTGAAAAATATTTTTATTTTCATCAAAATCTAGCCTTAAAAAGTACCTTACATGTGACAAAAAAAAAACATCACATCAAAAGTAGCAGTAAAAAGAAAGAAATCAATAAAAAAAATTCAAATTCTTACGTAAAATTTGAATTTCATTAAATTACTTTAATGAATTTTTATAATTTCAATTTATTTTACAATTTCTTATCCAAATAACATAATATTATAAAACATTTCAAATTCTATACTGTTATAAAGTATTTGAAATTTAATTTTAAAGAAATGCCACGTAAACACGAACATCTATACAAAACCAAAATAAATAAAAAAAGTTAATATTTTATCAATTTAAGGCAGATTTACAATTCAGTTATGAACATCCCCACAAATCACTCATGTTAATCTACTTTATTTTTTTGTTTTTCTTCGTATCCCTTTATTGAATGTACACAAATTTTATAAAAATAGTCGTTCTAAGAACTACTTTCTGTCAGAGAAAAAATGCTTTCAATTTCGGTAATTTAAATCTTCCAATTTTTTTTTCATTAATTTCGGTCTTCATAAATTAAGAGTTCAGAAAATAATCCTAGTCACAAACTAATGTCGAGAAATGCATATAAATCTAAATCGTAAATATGTCATGTACTGAGCATCATCACAAGGTATGAATTTCACCGAAATGGGTCCTATAAGCTTACTTCAGAATATACAATACAAAACAGTATCAAGAGAATGATATCAAACTCAACATCAGAAAATGACTTTCGTTACTTTGCTACCTGGGGAACTTATAAAAGTAAAAGAACTGTATAAATTAATCCAGCTGAGGAACCCAAAAATTCAGATCTGGGCCAAAACAAATAGAAAAAACTGAGTCAAAAATATATCCCTCATTTTCTAAGCTGCTGTCGCAAAGGTGGTCTCCTAACTCCAGTTTCTATCCTTTCTTCCCGCACAATACCCAAACTTAACATACTTTCCAACCCTTTATTTTCTCCACAAAAGAAATATCGACCAGAACCTTAAAGAATCATGTTTCAGGTTTTCCTTATTCTTCAATTCATGTAGGCTCCGACCTTCTCTTTGTTAAGAACAAAGGAAAGAAAGGAAAAGTATTGAATGCAACAGCACAACCCAGGACACACACATGATTGGTGAATTCCCCAAACCAAAGTCCAGACAGAACCCATAAAATCTCAATCTCTACTATTATCTGCCCTCAAGATTGGACAGCCAACCTTTGCAGATGCTCAAAGAAAACTTGAAGGCTCACATCATCAGTAAAGATTACATCCGAACCAGCAGACATCTCGTGTGCATTATTATACGTTGCTGAGGGATTCAGTTTTGCTAATAAAAATCTAGCCTGTTAAACATCAATGAAAAACACAGTAAGTTTAAAGACGACTACAAACCTAAGCTGGTGAATCGATGAAAGGAACAAAAAAAACTGTTAATATGTTATGTGGTGGAAGGGGAGGAAAAGTAAACTGTAACAGTTAATGAAGACAAATAACACTCAAACTGGTCTTTGGTAAACTATACTGACCTGGGAACCGTGTTGGTCACACACTACCAATCTAGGAACTGGGAACCGTTCTCTAATTATCATTTGGGAATCATCATGTGGAGCTCGTAATAGTTGTGCAAATGCCTGAGCCATATATTAAAGTTATCAGCAGAGCGAGAAAAATTTGTAATTACAAAAAAGGCCTTAATAAAATAACATTAAAATAAATCTGAAGAAATAGAAGAATATATTATAAAAATCTAAGATCAACAAAAATTTGCAGGTAACAATGATTTCTGGGCAGGATATGACAAAGCACAAACCTGGTGTTCTGGCTGGTTCTGGTATCCCAAATTGCGCCATTGAGCTATTGTCATCCCATGAAAAATAACCACACTAAAATATGAATCTAGCAACAAAATCCGGTCTGCAGCAATTGAGGCCACATCTAACAATGCTGGTGCAGGTAGTGAATTAAATGAATATGCTATCAGTGAAGGCTGAATCATAACAGCAGCATTACTAATATTTTCCCTGTTTAACAACATGCGGAAATATGCAGTCTCGTCTGGACTGTTGTTGAAGACCTGCCAACACCCACGAAGTTAAATAAAGTTTGAAAAGCAGGGCAGGAAGAAAATTACAACAAAAGCTACCTGTACAAACTGTGAGCGACGCAGATTGAACATAAACTGAGGGAAAAGTGAAAATGATGGGTTTAATGTAAAAGATGAAGGATCATCCTTGCGATAGTCACCAAACTTAGAACAGAGGCGAATGAGAAACCGATCCAACCACCTTGTAGCATCAAATGTTTCCTGATCAAACAAAAAGTGAATGATTAGCAAGGGATTTGTTTATAGAAAGATTTACTTAAGAAATTTTGCCACAGATAATATGATAGAATACCATTCGTAAACTAATAAAATTTAATTTTGAAAATAAAAATAACACTCAATACAGCAACACAATTGCTGTCCCAGAAACAGTATATTTTGTCCACAAACTGCAAATTGCAACCTAGTTGCCTAATTCCACCCACTATCATAAGATATATCTTAATACATAACTTTCTTCAGTTATTTTCTATGAATTACTCTGATAATGCTGTTTCTAATACAGAACTAATACATAGTTACTAATACAGGATAACGTGCACTCCTAATAGTAACTGACTCCAATTTAACCATGGATCCTTCCTAACAAACCTACTTGGTTCTTGTTCCAATCACAGCACATGCCCAACAACCAAGGATTTGATATTTGATAAAATGGTTATTTGCAGCTAGTTGTGAACCAAACATTTATACACGTACACCTTTCATCAAAACATCAATATAAACCTGTTCTCCCAATTTTAGGTTTTCCTATAAGCAATCATCACAAATTCGAATGAAGGTATTATACAATTTACTAAAGCTTGAGAAAATAAATCTTAATATTTTAGGAATACCAAAGAAGAAACGGGTAATAACACAATTTGTGACATACCTCACTCTCCATTTTTAGAGAAGCATATCTAGCCATTACAACTGCTGCAGTTTCTTGGTCAAATCCTAGAACCAATTCCTGAAGAGAAAAATGATAAAAGTAATTAAAAACCCTGTATTTATCTATTTAACAATTTCGTTGTCAATAAATAATTGTCCTACACGGAAAATAATGCATATGTAGGAACTAAACTAATTCAATTCAGTTTATTACATAGATATACACAATGAACACCCATAAATGAAAATAGATTTAGATAGATGTCAGCATATGACATAACATGACAATCAGACTTGACAATCGACAGCAAGAAACAAGAGTAAAAAGGAAAAACATGAAAACTTTCTTAATATTATGATAAGTGTAGGCGCTCCAAATATTAATTTGACAATGACCACAGACAAGCACCACCAAAGATATAAAAAGGGCTGAAACTACCTCAGAGCTAACAGTACTATCTACCCATCTCCTAGTTACTGTCGTGACACGAAGCACTGATTGACCACTTGGGTCCTGGTAGCTGCAATAAGAACATGAGTATTAATATTCAATACCTAGTCCATAAGTTTAATTAGGTACAAAATAGTACAAAATAGTACAAATATGAGATCATATTAGTGGAAGTTATGTGACAACCTTGTAAGGAACTGTAGGTACAATTGTGGGTTGACAGCACCCGGGGTATTTGCCCGATCACTTGAAGAAAGATCAAACATCACAGTCAAGCACGTGCTCTTGTCAAGGCCACACATCTTCCATGCCGTTGTGTTTCCCTCTCCTATAACGGAATCAGCAACAGAAGGCCCTTTCTGCAGTACGATTATGACCATCAAAATCCGGAAAAATCACGTTGATTCTGTCTTAGTTCTGTTACATTGATCGGCCCACTACCAACTCCAAATCCAGAGTTAATAAGCAGCACGGAATTAAGAGTTTCAAACAAAAGAATATCCAACCTTTTCCAAGGAAGTGCAAGGCCCAATCACTCCCTGAATTTTGATTTCCTTGGAGCAATTTATCTCCAGGGTTCCACTGAAACATAAATAAAACTGGCAGTGAGCACATTTGATAACAAATAAAGAAAAAATGTCTGAAGTAAATAAGAGATAAGGAAAGACAAAAATGAAAACACATTCACAAGAGGAAAATGTCAGTAGAACATTCAAAATGAACGATTTCTCACTTGAAACAAAGACCAAGAGACTGTTCCCCGTCCTCAAATACTCGTTTAAAAGAGTCCTTGAAGACTGAATGACCAAAACTTTCAGCCAGGACAACAAGACCACCAGTTCTTTCAACTGCAACTTTAATTTCCGCAACTCCAACCTTTATATTTAAAGCATTCATGAATCAGCACAGGACATAATTAGATCCTAATTGTTTTTCAATGCAACATTCTGACAATTACAAACTCAAATTCATGCATGCCCACTGCATAATATAAAGAACTTTCTTGCATACCCACAATAAAGTCAATCACAAAAATAAAATAAAATAATTGAAATATTAGCAGACTCACCTAAGCAGAAAAATAAACGAAAATTATGATGCCAGCATACAATCACCCAGATGGATAAAAGGGACACATTAACAAGCCACACTGAAATATAGCTCCACAGGTCATTTAGCCAAGTGTTGCCCCAGTAATAGGGAAACAAATTTAATCTGGAATATCTAATCCAATAAGCCAGTAAAAATTGTGCACAACTACACGAACCTACTTAGTCCGTCAATGTAAAATGAGATGATAAGGTATTTTATGAAATTAAATTCAGAAAAAAAAGAACTTGATTATCAGAACACACTACGTGCATCAAAGCCTCACTTTCTGATATCTATCAGCAGCACTGCAAGTGAAAGAATTCTTAAGGTATGAGAATATTAGTATGCTGGCACTAACCTGATCAAGTGCTGATGCAAAAATGTCTAAAACGTGACCCTGGCTAACCAGCTGTTTAGCGAGACCCTCATAAAACTTGACTGCCTTCTTGAAGTATGGTGCCGCATCTTTATCAAGATCTTTATGAGAGCGCACTGGGTCAGACAGATCTTTTGAAACAATCTGCATCGCAAAGAAATTTAAAATCTAAATCACCAGAAACACTCAATATACGCGAAAGCAACCATAGCATTAACCATGGTTCCCTTCAGCGTATTCAAAGTTTCCCATAAAATCTTTAGTCCTTTCATTTCAGCTCAAAATAAGACAAAGAAACAAGAATTGCCCCCATTTTATTCTGTCCAAAATCCCAATGACGCTTGACTGAAGAAATCAAATCTTATGAATATCCTAAAAGACAGTAACAGCAGGATGCCTAATTCCTTACCTCCTTTAAAACAACTATAACTATAGTTTTCAACATCTTTCAAAATACTTTGCTTCTAGCAAGTGACAAAACACAAATATCAAAATTGTGCACACCATAAGCCAATTTTAAGAGCAGTGTCTCCCAAAGAAAAACACCCCCCATGACACTTACACGCTACCAAGTCACATACCGCTAACCATTCCTACACACTCCTAACATAAAATTTGATAAATGCTAAATACCCCTTCCCCAACACCAGCTCAATTTTCATTACCCTAACAAAGAAAATGTCATCCAATTACACAACAAAGAACAGAACAGCAATTTACCGCCCCAGGTCCTTCCGTGCACGGCCCCCCAACCAAAGCTATGATTCTAGCGCCAGTCCCCGGATTACAAGCACTCAGCAACCCTGCAGCAACACTCAAAGCAACACCGGTGCAGCGCGCGGGGCGACGCCCAGGCGGAACCGGCCACTGATCCGTCTGCAATTCATCTAACAGCTGCAAAAAAAGGCCAAAGTAACCAATCTGCAAACTATATACAGCATTGAAACCACGACACGGTAAAATCCATAAACAAATACCGCATTGAGAGTATATTCACACTCAGAAGCAGGCAACAAGAAGCGTGTGATACCGGAACTGGGGAATCCCCCGACACCGGCGCCAGCGACACCAGCGGCGGTTTTATGAGGTCTTCTCCCGGCAGTAGAAAGACCCAGCTGATCGAGAACCTGATCGGCGGTAATCTCCTTGGAGCCGCGGAAGACATAAACCTTGGACATGTCGGAGAAGCCCAATTCATGAACCTGGACCTGCGTGCCGAAGGAGACGAAGCCGACGAGGGCGTTATCGGGAAGAAGGCCAATGGCGCGACGAAGCGCGGATTTGAGGAACTGGATCTCCTCCTCGATGAGACAGGTGTCGAGGAGGAAGAGGAAAACGGGGGAAGGGTTGAGGGAATTGGAGAGAGGGAGGATGTACTCGACGGTGGTGTATTGGGGGTAGAGCTCGCCGGGGAAGTTTGTTTCGGAGATGGCGTGGTAGTGAGGGGGGAAGTGGTTGCGCTGGTAGCAGAAGGGGCAGATCCAGATCTTGGCGGTGAAGTCGACGCGGGCGAAGGGGTTGAGGGCGGAGGAGCAGGTCTTGCAGCGGAGAGGGGCGTACTGGAGGCGGGGGATGTCAGGGTGGGGGCGGATGAGGGCCACGGTGGCCGCCAGAGGGATGACGCACTTGCTCGATTCCACCTTGGTGCGGGGCCACACGTTCCACGTCATGCGCACTCCGTCCACTCCCTCGGGATCTGGGCTCGCCATCTCCGACATCCTCGATCACTCACTCTCCCGCGGCACCGGCAATTGTTTTTCCGACGGAAACAACTCTCTCGCTCCTCGCTCGCTCCTTCGCTCCTTCAATTTTCAATTCTAATCACAACACAACAACAATCCCAATTCCACTCGCCCTGCTTTTCTCTGCATTCAACTCCTCTATTACTTTATTCTTCTTCTTATTAATTTCACACATCCATTTTTTTTATTTTCTTACCTTTTAGGGTTTATTCACTTAATAATTTTCTTTTTCTATAAAAAAAATATTGTTTCCTTCCACAACCCTATATACTTTTTATAACTAAATATTTGTTTTTGTCGTTATATGAATTAAGTTTTTGCGAATACCGGATGTTTTATTTTTTAACAAATATTTATTCAAATCCTGGTAAATGTATTTGGTTTTAAATAGTTTTTATCGTTAGCGATTTGTAAGATGATATGATTATGTACTATGTATATAGTCTGTTACCATTTACAGTATGTTTTTGGTATTATTATAAGATAGTTAAATTTATAAATTAGGAACTGAAAATCTACAGACTATCTCACTAAAGATTATTTTTTTCAAAAAATAAAAATAAAAATTAAACTAAATAAACAAAAACTATTGAGACTGAGCTAAGTAAAAATATATTTATGTTAAGAAAATATTGAATACAAAATGTGAAAGGCAATTATATATTTGGGTAGGTGATCATGGGACTGTTTTCACAATGAAGGGTCAAAGCCGTCCCTAGGCATTCAATTGACAAAGATCACTGAATTGAATTGTTGTTGAAGTCTTTTATTTTGGTTTTTCTCACTTTTATGGAGGGCATCCTAACTTACCCCAGGAGCAGGGTTGGGTGTGCTTTTTCCGCTGGATGCAAGTATGTAACTAACATAATGAACGTATTAATTATTTTTGAAACTAGTACGTGAGAGTAAATGTTAAACTTGATTACCCAAAACATTGACCAATAATTATTAATTCAATTGTTAAGGTGTGGGAGATGGAAATAGAGATAAAAAAAATGAACATAGAAAAGAAGTTGAGGTTATAGACAATTTGAAGATCTTGGTGGAATGAATTACCTTAGTTATTTTTTAAAAAGTAATAAGACTAAATTAAAAACTTTCAAAATAATAAGACGAAAATAAGAAAAATCTACCACCAGTAAAGTGGAATAATCTATTAAGCCCAAAAACAAAATCATGAATACTTTTTACTAAAGGTAAAATATTCATAGATAAAAGTAAAATAAACTTTCACCTTCAGACATTTAAATTGTTTTTAATTTCTTAAAGAAGTTAAGTTAAATTTTTTTTATTATTATTAAAATTTATAAAAACATAATACAATTGAAGAGGAGATTCTTGAACAAATTTTAAGATTATTAATCAAAATATTAAAAAATTCCAAAGTTAAAAGTTTAGACTTTCTTAACAGCCATCTGTAGAGATTTAAAAAGATCTAAGGACAATATTGAATGACAATCATACGTAGCTAAAGTTTAACACTTAGTTAAGGAATACCATGTAAATCCAAAATGTAAATGTACTTCCAATCAAAAGTATTATTGCATCTTAATTATCATTTACTCATGATTGCGATCCTGAAACCAAACTTCTGCACTCCCTCCTTCATAGAGAAAGCAAACAATTATCACTAACACTTGTTAAACCAACATACATACATATATATAACACATCCAAGGATCCACATTCTTTAACTTTCGAACACAGTGTTGGATAGTAGGTCATGTAAAAGAAAATTGAACAAAACATGAGAGAAAAATCTTCAAGTATGTCTGGCTGCGTTCCACTTCCATCTTCCTCTTACGTTCTCACTTAACTAATGTTAGGGGATTTGCCCAGTCCAAACGAAAATAGTTGGCCAAATTACCTAAACCGAAATCAATTACAACTTAACAGGTAATTGGTAAACCACACATAAATGAAAAAAACAATATATCGCAAATTTTATATTTTAAAAATGAGGATGTCTAGTTCTCTTACAGTGCTTGAAATTCAATAAACAATGAGAGGACCAGGCCACTATTTGAATACTACACAAGATACAAAGTCCTTTTTTCCTGATTTTAAGTGCAAATAGTTGTTATTGAATAAAATACCTCAGAAACATATTAAATTCAACATCCATAACCAGGAATCAGAACAAATCAAACAATGCCACCTGGTAAAAGACTATGAAGCATACGAGACAGTTAAGAAATAGGATACTACTTTCATTTTCAAAGTTACCACTACCATTCAAAACTCACAACATAGTGTTATCTCACACCAAACTCTGTCAAGTAGAAGGTCATGTGTTCACTTATTCAAAGATAAATCGGATAATTAGCCTGACTGTCCCTTTGTGACATCATTGTCAGAATCTAATTCCCACCAAGAACCTCTGTCAACCTTATAGACATCATCAACTTCATCACAGGTATCTTCAAAATTATCATCTTCAGATGTTTCACCAATGGTATCATCCACATTGAATTTATTTTTATCCACTGGGTTATATGTCCACTCTAACGTCTTTAAAATATCACGATCCTTCCAGTTTTTCACAACCGAAACAGCCCGTTTTTTAGCCTTTCCCATCAGAATTTCCTCCCAAGAAAAGGAAGTATCAGCAGTCCTCTTCAAGACACCATCATCAATATCCCCAATGACAACCGTCTTCAGGCATCGCAGCCTTGCTTCCTTTATCACATCAACAAAATCAGAATCATCAGACACAAGAACCACACACTCAACCCGCCTATGATCCATGACATCCACAATGTGGCTTTGCAATGCTCGATCAGCAGCTTGTGGCTTATCCAACACAGTTTGAACCCAAAACCCGGCCCGTTTGAGCTCATCTGCCAAACCATATCCCACTTTGGGTGTGAGAATAGCACTTGCAGCCTTCTTATACTTCTCCATTTTCATAGAATACTTAGCCACCAACTTCACCCTCCTGCTCCCTCTAGCAGACTCAATCTGGCTCATCCTTTTCCCATGCTCACGCTCATGCAGTTCCTTGAAATGGTTGACAAGCTTCTCATTAGTATAAAACTTTCTCCCACAAACCCGACACGATAAGGTTCATTTGGCTTGATGACACCCTTGTTCTCTAAACGATACAACAGTTCCCTCTCTTTCCTTTTCTCCCGTACAGATTGAGGAACATGACTAAAAGTGTGGCTATTTGCATAAGCCACCATGTAACGAACAATCCCAAAGGAAGATGCAGCAATTCTCAGCTTATTAGCAACTTCATAAGGTGGGATTGCATTGGGTGGTTTATTGTCCAAGTCCCAGAAAAGTCCCACCCTGTTTGGCTTCTCATTTGGATTCAATTTCTGACTTTTACCCCATTCTGACCCAGAATGACAATATCTCAAGCCACCATATATATGCCAGCATGTAGCTTCTAGTGAAAACAAGAAAGTGCTACATAATCTGAAGATTTCGAAAGAGATCTCTGTTCTTCTACAAATCAAATATCTTTTAAAAGTAACTATAATACCAAATAACGACATCCACAAGCTTCTTGACTTAAATGTCTACAAATATCCGCCTGAAGGAAACAAAATGTGTTAGTAACTGCAGCAAATCGTCACAAATAAGTCACAGCTATGGATGACAAATTTCCACGTCTTATACTCAATTTGTAAGAAGATTGAAAGCAGCAATGGAATTAACACTCTTCAAAATGTAGAGAGTGGAATGAAGGCCAAAAATTACACCTCGTGGCTTCGTATTTTTCAAAACTTCTACAACTTTGCATCTAAAAGCAATGTGTCTACAAAGTTTATAAACTGTGTCAACTTTTCTTCAGCAAGCTGAAGCACATAAAATGACCTTCCACGCCCTTACCTCTATCACTTTCCAATAACTTATGAAAATTTCTTAATAATACATGTTACTAATACATAATTGTTTGAGATAGAAAGTTATATCTATTTGCCATTGGCAAGAAAAAGTTTCCTAGTATGCCTGCAGCCCGCAGCCCCTTTTGTAGTATTCAAAACTAGAAGAACACAAAAATACATGAAAACTATAAAAAAAGTTCCAGAATATTTCCCCTATTTGAATTTCTAAGAACATGCAGAAATATTAAGAAAACCGTTACCAATCTTTAGGTAATGTATATAGACAGATAGATCACTAACAAAAATTTAATTTTACTGTCTGGTCTAACTTCATAGTAACTGTGAGCATATAAAGCATCATGAAACTGGGTTTCAGTTTCAGTAAGGAAAACAAAGACAAAAGTAATCTATCTTGCTCCCAATAACTCCAAATAATGTATAAATGATTTTATGACTAAGCCTCTTCTATTGTGATTTGTGAATCATGTCAACAAACAAAGCACAGATCTCATAGAAAAGCAGGAAATAATACTGAAAAGGAAATATTTGTAAAGTAATACCTTTTGGTTTGACTCATTCTTTATAACCTGAGCCTGAAAAAGATCTAACGGATCTGTAGCAGTTCAATCTTGATATTTAGCAGGAAAATCTACAATAGATTATCAACAAAAGATAGAAAACCCAGAGTGAATACTCAAAACACTCAGGATTTGAGACATGTATAACGTGCAGTGAGACCAAATAGCATGGATTGCACCATAAACTGTTCCAACCTTCAAAAAAATAGTATAAAACGAGAGACTTGCTACTCTTTTCAATGACAATAAGATTATACCACAAACTAGATAGAGATTCGTGTCAAACAACTCCAGTGATTTAATCATCTGTGATGCACTATCAATTCCTTCCTTTGATCATATGGAAGTTGTGGAACAGCATCGTAGTACAGAATTTCTTGCTTTGCATGCCACTCACTTAATTTCTACGGCATTCATTAACATATAATCTAATACAACTTCCATTTCAACGAGAGACATGACAGAAGGAGTGCAAATGCCTAATATAATATTTCAAAAGATATACAAAATAAAAGTTAAAGCTTAAATGAAAATCTTAATAAGTGATGTCCTCGAAAGAAGATAAGAAAAAGACCTGAATACGTGCCCAATAACTGATGTCACTTTAAAATGTGCAGGCGATCCAAGAAACTTCCCGTCAAATTCATGAACTGCCGTACTTCCCCTTCTCGTTAACACCTACTCACATCATGTGCTTCAAGAAGTTTAATTTTTACGTACAGATAATATCAGGATTTTTATACTCATTGTAAAAATTTTATACTGAAAATTAATCACATATAATCTCAAGTAAGCGTAATAATTATAAAAGTAAAAAACTTATCATACATGACAATATGTGATTAAATCAAAGTAAAAACTGTCAGTGCGTTCTAATTAAATTACAAAGGTAACAAAAACTTATCATACATGGCAATATGCGATTGAATAACAGTGCAAAAAACTGGACTGCATTCTAATTAAATAATAATAATAGCAATATGAGAACTCAATTGCTGGTTTGAGTAACTGTTTTGTTTTCATTTTTTATTTTAGGCGGAAATGAAAGAAAGCTATAAATGGGAGGAGCAGTAGGTTTTGAATGGAGGAAGGATCTATATAGGTTTTGAATGGAAGAAACATTTATATAGGATTTGAAGTAAGACGATGTATATGCGAAATGCGAAAGGAGAACCTGAGTGCGAGAGAGAACAGAAGCAATAGAGAGAGCGATGCTAGGCTTCTCTGCGACCTGAAAGAAAAACCACAAAACAAAAAGAAGAGGTCACAACAACATCAAGAAGAGGCAATATCCATGAGAGGACGGAATTTATGTGACCATCAGAAATTTCGGAATGGGAGGCGCCATCTTTCTATTCAACTTCTCTCTGCTTCAGCTCGGCAAAGAGAGAGTAAACAACATAAACCAGTATAAAAGATTTTAAATAATAAAACATTAATAAAGCTAACTCAAAATAATTTAAAATATAAATGATTTTTACTTATACTGTTCATAAACTTTTTTTATGAACCGGTTTATTTAAATTTAAAAATTTAAATTTACTAAATTTATTTGAAAAATGAAAGAAATGTTGTGGATGATTTTCAAAACCACAGATGATTCGTCGTATGATCTTACTTATATATATTCTTTTACATAATGGGAAAAACAATAAAAAAATCAATCCTTTAAATGAAACTGTTATAAAGGGTATATTCTTTTTTTATCGTTTTGTTATAGTTTGAGCTTTAACTTTAAAATTCGTTGTTATAGTTTATATCAAGACATTTTGACTTATAATACCTTTAAAATTACCTTAAATAATACTTTCAAATTTACTTGAAAACAAGTAAAAAAATATTAAAATGGTTGTTAAAAATATTTATTTTAAGGTGAATAACTGATAAAAAATTTGAAAGAGACAACAGATTAAAATATCTATAAATTTATTTTTTGAAGAAAAACTCCTAAAAACATTTTTGTTGAATAATGAATCGTTTATGTTCGTTCACAAAAAGTAAGAACGAAAGAATAATTTTGAATAGAAATTGTAAGCAAATATTTTATTAAATGGTTTACTTTAAGACTGACAAATCTTTAATTAACAAATTATTATAAAGTATATATATTTTTTAATGACTCTTAGATCATGTTACTCATCGTGTATTCAGATTCGTCTAATAACATCATATAATTCACAGAAATTTTTTAAGCAACACGGAAAACTTCTGGATGATGCTCGTACTTATCCTTCAACAGCTGTTGATAGTAATTATACATTAAGAAATCATAAAAAATATTAGACTATTGTTCATAAATGTGAAACCGTAAAACAACACATTTGTACCTTGTGTTCATGGTTAAGAGCCACTATTCTTCCACCATGGACTCCTCAGTGGGTAAAACACCATTCATGAGGCTCTCAAGACGAAGAATTTTATCTTCGTTTTGTCTGTGCAATTATAGCATTGCATTCCCTCTCGTGCTTGTACTTTGCACCTACAAATACAAGGGAGGCATTCATTAACAACAGCGTACACAAAAAACAATGAGATGGTTGTAGATAAAACAGAAAGAAATTAACCAGGCGATTAAGCTGCATCATCTCAGAAGTCTGCTTGGCACAAAACTCTTCAAGTGCCATTTTCTCTCCTTATAGATTCTGCCAAAAAAGCAGAAGTAAAAAGAGTTATAATTGATATAATGAATTCAAGTTCTAAATAAGAAATGCAACTGAATTTTTACACCTACTTTGAGTACTTGCTACTGTGGCTTATCAGCAAACCCAGGGCAATCAAAAGGTACTAACTGTTGGTTTGAGTTATTGTTAGTCTCGTTGACATCAAGTTGTGCTCTGCTTTAACAATTACTACAGGTGAATAAAACAGAATCTTCTACAACATTATCATCAAGAGAAGTCTGCAGTCCCACATCAACTTCGTCAACTGGAAAAATTAATCTAGATTCTCTTGACTGTAACGAAAACCTATATGCAGAATGCCTCAAAGCTGAAATGCGTTGGTCCTATCATTAATTTCAAGACCATGGCGTATGCTTGCTGCTAAATTTTCTGTTTCATTAAGGAAATTTGGAGCTGTCTGACTAGAACAGCCAGATTATGAGCTTTTCTTATTGCTAGTTTTTATTCCCAAATCTTTTTCAACATGAATATCGCTTTCAGAAGAAGACAACCCTATTGATGTCCTCAAACCTTAACCATCAAGGTGGAAAAAAGTAGAAACACATCCAAAGATCCACATTCTTTAACTTTCGAACACTGTTGGATAGTTTTAAATGGAAGCAAATGAAATACATGTCTGAGAAATATTCACCGAAACATAATGCAGCAAGCTACTTACAAAGTATGAAGAGATACTACTTGGAAGAACAGATGACAAAAAGAAACATAACCCTTATCAGCTCTTCCTCCTCTGCTATCCACAGAATTTTCTTTCATCTTAACTGATTACCCAGAAATACTGGACTTGCTTGGGGTTTGCTGTAAGTCAAAATAACCAATCAAACTTGAATGACCACAATGGTGTAATAGTCCTTCAAAGGTAATTACTACCATAAGGCTGCATCTGGTTCATGAGTGCAGAGACAGGTATTTATTTATATGAAAGTTATCTGAGTAACTGACTGCCAACAGCAGTTAGCTACAAGAGTATACAGGACGTTAACAGAAAAGCTCTACTGTTTATAAATCCAACATAGATTTATCAAAGGACTTTCTTGCATTCCTCCGCCATCTTCCTTTGGAGGGCTATTAGTTGCCATCTCTGCTTGGAGCAGAATAAGTCCCAAGGGACGAGAGCCAACCAGTGATGAACAGGATGGCTGGATTAACTCCAACGGGAGCTACATCATTCAGCACACCATCTACCAATAATGGAATTGAAGCATTGGGAGGGCTACAATATTCCTGGGGTTTTCTGGATATTCTTGAGATGAGATTTTTTTCTATTGACAAAATTATGAGATTTGGGAGAAATCCAGAGAATTTGAGATGGGATTTTTTTTCTCTTGAGAAAATGATGAGATTTGGGAGAAGACGGCAGTAAACACTTGAGAATGAAACAGCATATTTGCAAAACATGAACAAGCTAGAACCTCGAAAAAACTGTGGCAAGTTGCCATTCCATTTAATGTTAACATCAAAATAATTCTTGTAATAATATCACATTGTTGATCCAAACTATTTTTCTCTTCTTGCCATTAAGGAAGAGTGCAAGAGCAAAGCAGAAGCCCGAGCTAATAATAATTGATGCTAAAGCGGAAAGTTAGTACTTAGCAGCTCTTTGGGTTTAGCTATCTGTCTACTAGTGCAACAGCCAGATTACTGTAACCTACTTGGCCCGATCACTAGCTATCTTCATGCATCTTGTAAGAATTTTTACAATATGAATATATGTGATCTAATTTGCCTACTTCTCACTGCATAGATGCTTTAGTTTGAAAAACAGCAAGAATCTGTAGTGATGTTAGTAGGTCATATAAAAGAAAATTGAACAAAACAAGAGAGAAGCATCTTCAATTATATCTGGCTGCTCTCTGCTTCCATCTTTCTCTTGCGTTCTCTCTTAACTAATGTTTGGGGTTTGCCCAGTCCAAAACTAAAATAGTTGGCCAAATTACCCAAACAGAAATCAATTACAACTTAACAAGCGATTGGTGAACACAAATGAAAAAACAATATATCGCAAATTTAATATTTTAACGATGAGGATGTCTAGTTCTCTGACAGTGCTTAGAATACAATAAACAATGGGAGCACCAGGCCACAATATGTCAATACTACACACGATACAACGTCCTTTTTCCTGATTTTAAGTGTAAATAGCTGTTATTGATTGAATGAAATACCTCAAAAACATATCAAATTAAATATCCATAACCAGGAAGCAGAACAAATCAAACAATGCCACCTAGTAAAGACTATGAAGCAAACGAGACAGTTAATAAATAGGATACTACTTTCATTTTCAAAGTTACCACAACCATTCATAACTTACAACGTAGTGTTATCTCACATATTCGATGACCAACCTCTGTCAAGTAGAAGGTCAACTGTCCACTTATTCACAGATAAATCAGATAATTAGCCTGACTGTCCCTTTGTGACATCATTGTCAGAATCTAACTCCCACCAAGAACCTCTGTCATCCTTGTAGACATCATCAACTTCGTCACAGGTGTCTTCAAAATTATCATCTTCAGATGTTTCATCAATGGTATCATCCACATTGAATTTCTCTTTATCAGCATCTGGGTTATATGTCCACTCTAACCTCTTCAAAATATCACGATCCTTCCAGTTTTTCACAACCGAAACAGCCTGTTTTTTAGCCTTTCCCATCAGAATTTCCTCCCAAGAAAAGGCAGTATCAGCAGTCCTCTTCAAGACACCATCATCAATATCCCCAACGACAACCGTCTTCAGACATCGCAACCTTGCTTCCTTTATCACATCAACAAAATCAGAATCATCAGACACAAGAACCACACACTCAACCCGCCTATGATCCATGACATCCACAATGTGGCTTTGCAATGCTCGATCTGCAGCTTGTGGCTTATCCAACACAGTTTGAACCCAAAACCCGGCCCGTTTGAGCTCATCTGCCAAACCATATCCCAATTTGGGTGTGAGAATAGCACTTGCAGCCTTCTTATACTTCTCCATTTTCATAGAATACTTAGCCACCAACTTCACCCTCCTGCTCCCTCTAGCAGACTCAATCTGGCTCATCCTTTTCCCGTGCTCACGCTCATGCAGTTCCTTGAAATGGTTGACAAGCTTCTCATTAGTATAAAACTTTCTCCCACAAACCCGACAACGATAAGGTTCATTTGGCTTGATGACACCCTTGTTCTCTAGACGATACAACAATTCCCTCTCTTTCCTTTTCTCCCGTACAGATTGAGGAACATGATTTAAAGTGTGGCTATTTGCATAAGCCACCATGTAACGAACAATCCCAAAGGAAGATGCAGCGATTCTCAGCTTATTGGCAACTTCATAAGGTGGGATTGCATTGGGTGGTTTATTGTCCAAGTCCCAGAAAAGTCCCACTCTGTTTGGCTTCTCGTTTGGATTCAATTTCTGATTTTTACCCCGTTCTGACCCAGAATGATAATATCTCAAGCCACCATATATATGCCAGCATGTAGCTTTTAGTGAGAAAAAGAAAGTGCTACGTAAACTGAAGATTTCGAAAGGGATCTCTGTTCTTCTACAAATAAAATATCTTTTAAAAGTAACCATCGAGACCAATCAAGTTTCATTGAACGAGGAAGAGTAATGAAGATTGTAGATAAACCATTTTCTTACACCATTTTCAGAACCGCGAATCGGAGCACCTAACAAGTCGAGCCGGAGAAGTAGAATGAGGATGGGGGAGGGAATGGGTCAAAAAGGGAGAGAGCAGCGAAGGTGACGGTGCAGTGAGGAAGTGCATGGTTGGGGCATTTCGTCGAACAGTTACTCGACCAAATAGGAGCTGGAAAAGAAACAACTTGGCCCGCACGAGGAGAGTCGTCAAATTCAATCAAATGTAGGCGCAAACTTCCTGCATTTTCAAAAAGCATTACACATTTTCCGAAAGCTAATAATAAGGGTATTTTTATATTTTTGCATCTGTTTTGGGGTGCGTCAAAATTTAGGGGGTGCAGGAAGTTTTTGCCTCAAATGTAAACTGTGACGGGCTTTACCCAAATTCAAGTTTTACGTACATTTACCAGCAGGAGAAAAAAAAGTTACAATTAATTGTCAACATATTATTAATTAATTCAACATTATTATATTTATTATTATAAAAAGGTTTATAATTGAAAAAAATCTCAAACTATCTTTTTAATAATATATATCACTTGATTATGTTACCAATCACTTACACTATATTTGCTTCTAGCAATAGAAAATATAAGACCGATGAAAGAAACATAAAAATAAAACACATAATTATTAAAAGCCACCAAAAAATAATAAAAGTATAAACATTAAACTTTCCACTTCTAAGCAAAAATATAATTATGTTCAGAGACAATTAATAATCTATTGTACATAACTAATTATACAGTAACATTTATAAAAAATATATATATATATAATCATTTTTTATTATAATTAATCATGTAGCTAATTCCTTATTAATAGTTATATTTTTATTATAAATAAAAAATAATAATATTTTTCACCAGTATCATCTAATTCAACTAGTTTGAGTTGTTACATTTCACTTCTCTTCCGAATCAAAGAAGGCAATAATGAAATTTGATGGCATCATGACAGTGACAGGGTGACACAATAGCTAGCTAGCACTGCATGCATGCATGCATAATCCAAACGTGGCAGCCTCTCACAAACATGGTGGCTTATCTGTCAGCTTCTCACGAAAACACCAATTTCACAATCATGCATGAACCCTCATCACGCCATGGACCAGAGCTGCAACATGTACATTTTCTCTGTCATATCCATGCCTTGCACCACAACCAATGGGATATAGATAACTCAATAATTCTCTCCAAACAACAACTCCAAAATCCGCAGCACATCTTTTTCCTCTTCCGTGTTCAAACCAAACACCTTCCCTCACCAACCTCACTATATATATCTCTCACATTCTATATACTTTCATCACCATTTCACCAACTTCAGTAAACTTTACAGAAAAACAATTAACTTTGTTCTGTGTTCTGAGTGTTCTGAGTTCAGTGATGGCTGCCACTCTCACGATGCTACTCACCTTCCTCTCTGTTATCTCTTCTGCAACCTGTGCTCGGTTGGTAGGGGGGAAGACGGAGATCCCTGACGTGAGAACAAACCGGGAAGTGCAAGAGCTTGGGAGGTTCGCGGTGGAGGAGTACAACAACGGTGTGAAGCTGTGGGGGAACAACAGCGATGATGATGAGAGAGAGAAGTTGAGCTTTTCAGAGGTGGTAGAGGCTCAGCAACAAGTTGTGTCAGGTTTGAAGTACTATTTAAAGATCTCAGCTACTCATAGAGGTATCAACAAAATGTTCTCCTCAGTAGTGGTGGTGAAGCCATGGCTTCATTCCATGAAGCTCCTCCACTTTGCACCAGCATCCACCAGCAACACCAACCAGTGAAGATTTATATAGATATATGCATGCATATGTGTATAGGGTCCTCATTATACAATAAGAACCATTGAGGTTAATGTCTTCACCAGATATGCATGGCGGTATTTGTAATTCAAGTGAGCTTTTCATTTTCTGCTAATAATTTTTCCTGCATATACTTTTTGTATGGTTTATGTGGGGGAGAACAGCAAATTTAGACTACAACTTGTAATATATACGTACACGTGTATGCCAATCATGTGTACAGAAGAAAATATTAATGTATGATGAGTTTGTGTTTGTGTTCTAAATGTCTTCTGAATATGTTCTGCAATGAATATATAGTTTCTTTCTTTCTCTTCCTTCAATTCGAACTTTCTGTCGAATCAGGTTAATATCACAAGTTATTTGAATTTTGTGTATAAAAAATTAATTTTTGAAACATTTTTTTATTTTTAAAATATAAATTAACGTTTTTAAAATTTCTAGAAATTAATTATTAGATTGAATTCTTTTATTGTAAAATAAAATGAAATATAAAAGTGATTTAGGAGACATTTTATATAAAGTATGAAGCTCTGGGAGTATTTAATAGTTGAGTTTGTACTAGTATACTGGCTGGTGAAAAATTAAAATTTAAGAGAAATATGTACTTTTATGATTTATAATTTCTGTATGGTTAGAATTTTTTTTTTTAAAGATAGACTTTAGATGGCAAATGTTTTAACAAATCGCAATATATGCTTTCAAGTCAAAGTTAGAATTCCATTTATTATAAAGTGTAGGTACTTATATTTATAATTTATTCGATTTAAGTTTTAATTATCTTAGAAGTTCTGATTAAGTTTTCCAATTTTTGAATTAACATTTTTGTTAAATAATTTATTTTTTATTTCATTAAAAACTCCAATGAAGTGTTTTTTTTAATTGGTATAAATACACAGCCAAACAAAAACGACTAAATTAATAATTTAAAAATTGAGGAACTTTTGTTAATTGTTATAAATTGCACAATCAGACAAAAATAACTAAATTAATGCTAATTTCAAATTTGAGAAATTTAATTTAATTTGTTGTTAATATAAAAAAACAAATTAAATAAATTGTATAAATATAAATATTACATTGAATGTATCATAGAAAAACTATATTAACAAAATAAAGATGAATTAGATATATGCAAGTGCGGGATTCAATTTCGACATATCAGACACGTATCTTAAACAAATATTGTGCAATGGATGAGTAATCAATGCCTTATAAAAGTAATAGCAACAAATATATAATCAATTATATTTATATTTTGTTAAAAAATATATGAACAAAAAATAGCTTAATAAGCTGAATCATTAAATTTATAAGTTAGTTATAAGGTTTTAATGATTGTATATATGATTTTTCACTTTTAGTGATATTATCTAGTTAAAATTATCCACTAAGCAATTCAGTTTTTTCTACAAAATTTATTTTGTTTCCAGTTATTTGTAATCCTTTGTTCAAATACATACATATATATATATATATATATA
>Ga0123340_1000090_pt1 | contig 37642 bp, 14 predicted proteins | sample SirMexnodulemix_FD_89961 | JGI IMG/M metagenome (GOLD analysis project Ga0123340, IMG submission 89961) | Root nodule microbial communities of legume samples collected from Mexico - Siratro Mexico nodule mix | ecosystem: Host-associated > Plants > Roots > Nodule | place: Mexico: Nepantla...
CCCCCCTCCCCCCCCTCTCTACTTTTCCTCTCCTTTCTTTTTTTTCCTCCCCCCCAAAAACTCTAATTTTTTTTTTTTTTTTTTTTTTTTTTTTTTTTTTGTCGATTCTTGCTTTCAAATCTGAATATTCTCATTCGACCTTTGTGTTTCAGATCGCGGGAGAGAAGCGAGGAATCAGTCACGCTGAACACAACGCTCGTAAACGAGTCAAGATGAAAGATCTTGACTCCCTTGTTCCCTCAGCGGGTAATTTCGCGTTTCAGCCAAACTACGTCGTTTTAGCTTTTCACAAGCATGCATTTTTATCGGCAAAGATTCAGCTTTTCATCTAAGTATCGGATTTAATTATTGTATTTCTTTTGTAAAATTCAATCCCACATACTTATATTTTAGTCTCAATTTTGATTTGGGGATTTGATAAATATTGTTCAGAAACTAATAGCCGTTATTCGGAGTTTAAAATCAAGAAGGAAAACACTGTGCAGTTGTCGTTGGGTGCCTCGGAGTCTTCTCAACAAGAGAAAATTGGAAGGAACGCGTTGCCGGAAGAGGTGAATTTTGCGACTAGGCCTCTGGATCTTAACGCTGAAGTATGCAAGAGTGGGGGTTATGTTGAAAATTTTACTGAAGAATCTTTAACTGAGAAGCAAGAAAAAGGACATGATACTTCAGTAGTTTCAAGGGGAATTAATGTGGATCTGAATGCAGAAGATGTTTCAAGCTCTGTGAATTTGGATCCTGCAGGTTCCTCTAGAGGGCGCAATCCTCTTAAGTTGAAGGATGTATCGGAGAGTGGAAGCTGTGTTGGACCTTTGGACGAGAAAGATCCAATGACGAAATGGCAGCAGATGAAGGAATATGGCTTTTGGTCACCCTCTCATGCTGGTATTCCAAAGCCGAAACAACGTGGGAGGAAAAGTAAGAGTGAAATGATCAAGAAAAAGATGGAACTTGCAAAGAGGGAACAGGTTAACCGGTTTACCAAGATTGCTGCTCCAAGTGGACTACTGAATGAGTTGAACCCTGGAATTATAAATCATGTGAGGAATAGAAAACAAGTGCTTTCAATTATTGAGAATCTTGTAAGGTCTGAAAAACATGAAAGCACGAGTGTGGCAAGCAAGCAAGCTGCACATCGAATACATGGAAGTTTAGAAGCTAGTAAGAGGGATCAAGAAGATGTGGCTGACGAGGAAGGGGTCCTACCTAGCTCTTCAGGGAACAAACAATCAAGAAAGTTTCCTGTAACAATGAATGATTCTTCTTCTCAAATTTTGGAGGGTCAAGTTTGTGATCATGACACAAGCACTGTAGAGAAAGGAAGTCTTAAAAGTTGCATGACGCAGTCAACGAATGTTATGGAGGATGATGCTTTGGCTCTGAAATTGTCATCTGAAACTAGGGCATCAACGAGTTCTACCAATTTGTCAAACGATGAATCTTCTAATGTCACAACGGTTTCATCTCTTTCCCTAAAAGGCTTGTAACCATTTCCCTCATGCTTGTGCTTTATTATGCTCAGTTTAGTTGTTTGTCTCCTTTTATGCTTGCCTTTAAAGCATTTCATGTTATGCATGATTGATGCAAGGGTTCTCTTAATCTTATTAGAGTTTAAAAGCTAGCAATGAACTGATGTGTTCTGAAATTAGTTTTTTACTACTCTTGAGGAGAAAATGTTATATATTTGGTATCTTGTAGTTGTTAAGTGATAGATTGTGACACTGAAGAAAGATTCCTTAAAGTAGATGCTTCCTTGAGCCTTTGCTGATATGGGTTGTTCTATGTTTTCCAGCTGCTACTGTTGCTTCTCAGTGGTTGGAGCTTCTGCATCAAGATATCAAAGGACGCCTTTCAGGTAAAGAAGCCATATCTATTTCATTTTGCCAGGTTTTGGAGGTGAGCTGCTTATATGTTGTTTTTTGTACTTTTCTCTACATTTCCCAGCTTTGCGACGGAGTAGGAGGAGAGTTCGATCTGTTATCACTACTGAGTTACCTTTACTTATATCAAAGGAATTTGCTAATAACCAAGATTGTGATCCTTTCACTATGAAAATGTTTGCGGGACTTCCCACTAGCCAAATCGCAGATTTGCATGGGGCAAGATGGACTGCTTTGTTTAATCATATGGATGAAGCACTTTCAAAAGAGGAAAAACAATTAGTGAGTGCAAAAGAGATGACACCTTTTTAATATTTTTATTGTTTACGCTAGACTTCTTGGGGTCAGTAAATGCTTTAATATATGAGAAATTATGGGGCATGGAATAGGTTTTCATACAAGCAAAGTAAGATATTGCGGGGGATGGAATAGGTGTGCATACAAGAAACGTTAGGTAGTGGTTAGTTTGTTTTCCGTTTGCATTTTTAGTATGTTTTCAGCAGGATTATAAAATGTGATACAGGTCTAAAAAGCCCGTTTTTACCCTTGAAACAACTATAAATAGCTTTGATTTGGGTATTCTCCCCCGTTTTTCTAATGCATTTTTGCTGATTCAGAAATATAATAGGATTTGAAATCCTGCTTCCTCGACTATTTCTATAAAATATTACCTTTGTTTTGATCCCAGTTCCTTCAAACTTCACAAGACTTATTTTTCTCGTCTTATGAGTATGATGACTGCAATTTAGTTCAAATTTATTTTATTACCTTTTATGGGTTTGTTTCTATTGATCATTTTTCTAATTTTGGCTGCCGTATCAAACAAATACATTAGTGTGAATCTGGCTGAACATTGAGAGCTTTATTTAGTTGCCTCACCATTCCTGCAAAGGGAGGCTTTGGAGTTGGCCTGCAGATAATTAAATAGATCCATGCTAAGCATCGACTCGTTTCTTTGCTATAAACTATTTATTTTTATTTTTTGGGAGTTGGGGTGTGAGTATTTAATTTTTTTAGCTATTAGAATCAGAATCAGGACTGCCCCCTTCGATTGTCACTTTTTTGTTTAGTGCCTTCGACCTTTTTTTAGTAATTTAGTTTAAGATACCATTAAGTTTCTTGTTTAGCGTTAAGTGACATCAAAATAATGTATTATTAAGTTTCTGACTTTGTTGGTTTGCAACTTAGCATTGTATCTCTAATTATATGTATATCAATCAAGTGCAGCAAATCCTTATTAATTTCTCTTTCTAATTTGAGAGCAGCTAATGGAAATCAATTTATGTTTAACCATATATGGTTTTTCGTTCTTAATTGTTTTATTACTTTAGCTTTCACTTTTACTTTCATATTTGATATATATTTTCTATTAATCAGGCATTCAAATTCATAGTAATGGTCTTGACATTAAATGTTGAACTTAGGAAATGTCAATTTGTGCTATGGTTTTTGGGTAATTTTATTAGCTACAATTTTTATTTTTCTTATAATTTTTAAGGACTGAAATTTATATGTTATGAATTTCTCAATTTTAAGTTTTTAATATATATAATTAATAAATACTAGTTTACGTAGTTTAGCAAGTGACTCATTGGTTTAACCTTTTATTTTATTTTCAATATTATCTAATTCTACTCCTATAAGCATCAACAACTTAGGATATGTTGTAGGACCTTTACTATATATTCATGAATTGTGGTAAGGACTTATGCAATAATGTTAGTAACAATGTTGATATGTTAGAAGAGGTTTCATTATTGGTGAAACATCATGATGTGCAAAGGGTTACCCATAGAAAAAGATGGAAGTAGAGCAAGACTAGGGAGACTAGGCATGAAGAAAGATTGCATTTCATGAGAAGAGTGATTAATCTTAAGGTGAGACACTAGTGGAAAAGAATTATGAGTCAAGGGTAGGTGAGAAGCAATGATAACCTTCTTGTGACCAATGATAAACTAGGAAGGCAAAAGTCAGATTGTAATACAAAATGTGGAGTCGAGGTAATGAAGACAAAATGTGGAGTTGAGGTAGTGAAGACGAAAAGTATGAAGTGGTGAATGAGGAACTTGGTCATTTAGACAGATCATGATATGTGATTGTTGTTTAGGAAGAGTAGTCCTCATAATGAGATGCATGCTGTTGTGCTTTTGCAATGTGTTTTTTTGAGGGTTGTAGAGAGAATGATAATAAAGAACGTCATTGGATGCTATAAATTGTTGCATTGATGATGTAAGTATTGTTGTGCATTATCAATGTGAAGAGATCATATTAGGATAGAGTTTTTATTTCATGATACAACTTCTCAAAAGAAAACAATTCGAACATACATTTCATCAAACATAATCGTGTACAATATGAAAAATCATCAATAAACATGGCAAAATATTTCAAACTAGATGGCCGATGGTGATGTCATGAATGGTGTAGTGTAGAACTATGGGCAGTGAACCAAGTAGTGGGGTAGTCACGAAAACTTGTTGGCAGTGTAGTGTAAACAATGGTAGGCTGGTAATCTAAAAGATCTTTTCTAAAATTAATGTCTTTGAGGATAGTCTGTCCAATAGGCAATCATGGTCGCAAGATATCAATGCAGAGCAGTCACCAGGGCAACTTTGATGGTTGCGATTTTGGCACCAATGGATGGTGGGTCCATTGGGAAGCCACAAATTCAACTAGGCTTTAGATAGTACATAGAGATAAATGATAGTCATATGATTGAATCCTTGTGCATATCAAGCACAACAACGAAACCCACACACACATATTATCGTGTACATTGGATTATATATAAGCCTAGGCCCATATAGTAAAATACATCAAATATTCACTTTGATTTCTATCAATAAAGATTTTCTGATTTTTGTTCTGGACGACTTCTTTGAATTTTACAAACTTATCATTAGCAAATAAGCAAAAGAGAGTAAGATAATCTAAATTCTGTTATCTCATAAATTTCTTGTAAGCTCCTAAAGTTCGGAATTCTTTCACTAGAGCTTTCATCTTAAATGTTTTTAGTTGGTGGGGTAGTAGGTTCCTCTCTTGCTTGGTTTATCCTTAATTGCTCTTTGTCGTATTCTACATAGGGAAAGAAGTTGTACTTTCCATCATCTGGTCCTCAATCCCATTCTCCTTCATTGAAAACATCTTGTCTTATGATTGTCCTCCTTGTATTATGATTGTTGAACTTATAGTCTTTGGAATTTGAGCCATAATTTTTGAAAATGTCTTTCTTGCTTTTATCATCAAATTTGCTTCTTTTCTCATTTGGTATGTGCACATGAGTGATGCTTTTAACGACTATTAGATGGGAAATGCCCGACTTTGTTCCTTTTCATTCTTCTTGTGGAGTTTTTCCTCATACACTTCTTGTTGGAGACCAATTTGAAAGGTAAATTGCATAATCCACTGCTTTTGCCCAAAAATTCTTTGGTAGTCTCTTGCCATGTCTAGAATTGTTCCATCATTCTTTTTTGTCATTCCATTTTGTTGAGCGGATCTAGATGTTGTTAAGGGTCATTGGATTTCATAATCATCACATTACTTTTGAATTCATTCAATGTGAATATCTCATGGATTTGATATCAAGGTCACTTTACTTCTCAATAAGGGCATTGAACTTCTTGAAATTCTCAATCACCTTTGATTTATGCTTTAAAAATACACTCGTGTTTCCTTGAAAATCATCAATGCATAGGAGGAAATAATTATCTTATCAAGTGAGCTTTCCTTGATTAGGCCACTTTACTCTTGTATGTGTCAACAATCTCCCATGTTGAGTTTCTTTCTAATGCATCCATCTCTTCTCTTATGGCTTTAGTCTAATGTTCACTTTTCATAGATTGGATTGTGGTAGGAACTTTTGTGTCATCAATGGCAACAATAAAGTTTTGACGTTTATTAGAGAGATTGTCAATGTAAAACTATTGAGAAATGTGATATTTAACACAAGATAATTTTTTTTTTTTTTTTTCAACACAATGGGTAAATTCTTAACAACACTTTCCTCCTCACTATTACCTTTAGGGCTCCTCACCTTTGAGTCAGACAATTCTTGCTCTAGATATAAAGTGGGTTTTCTCTGATATTGTTTTTCAAAGAATTTGTCTTCATCTTTGGTATGAATTGGTTTTATCTCATTTGTAGTAGTTTAAATCTTGGGCATTCTGCAAAGACAAATATGGGAATGATTTAAATTGAAAGGGAAATTACTCTTTATATTGGTAGTTGGATAAAGTGCACAATGGTGTTTTGAGAGTTGACAAATGTCATGATATGTGTTATCAAAAATTGGATATGATGGTGCCATGGTGGAAATCAGTGGCGGATTTACAACATGCCGTCACCATGTGGCTATGGTGATGTAGGTTTCTCATGGCAGTTGCTTTTTGCATCACGGGATGCCACTGCTAAATGGAATTGTCGAAAAAGGTTGAGAGAAACCCTAATGTGTGTAGCAATGGCGGCGATGATGATCGGAGAACAAAGCTATGCGGTGGCGCGACGATCAGAACATGAAGATGTGTTGCAACATAACGAAGGGGGCGTGTCGATGCAACAAATTGTGTTGAAAATCCTAATGTGTTGTGCAATAACTCCTTTTTTGGGTTTTAAGTAATTGGACTTTACCTAGCCTAATTCAAATTTGTGTGTAGTACATTACTTCATTTAACCTAATAGTAATCATAGCCTCTCCTCGGTGCTCATAGTTGCTCGTCACTGCTCACTGTCGCTCATGCTGCCCATTGTCGTTTGCCACTGGCCACCACAGTTCGTCGCTTCCCACCATTGGTCGCTGTTTCCCACTGTCACTTTCCTCCACCGATGTTCACTATCGTTGCTCCCGCTGACAATTACAATTATAGTTTTGTATTTCTTTCAAAGTTATCTATATGTATATATATTGTATTTGTTTTAACCGCAATGCTTTTGCCATGATTACAATGTTTACTATTCACTTTAACTCATGAATTGAAAAACGTAGGTAATGGAGTCATCTGATCTGGTACTCCTAATCAATAATCCAAACATCCTAAGATATATAACCAACCATATTGAATTAACTATTACATCTCATGGACATGGTACACAATCTAGAGGCCTTACTCGTTGATTCAATCATTGTTCTAAGATGGTCAAGTTCCTCCTTATAGACTCTCATCAAGATTTTGTTGGGGAGGAGTATTGGGTCAATTTGTTTCTTCATGTTTTGAGGTATTATTGCTTGCCCATTTGGTGAGTTCCTTTGTTTTCACCTATGTGCTCTTGTACATTTTCTCTTCCATGGAGTTTGAGGCACATTTTCTTAGTATGTTTACTGCCATGCTTTCCTTTTGTAGTAGGCTTCCCTCCGATGTTTGATCCCTTAACGAGCCCTTTTCCTATTATCATGGAAGCATGGCAACTCGACAGTCTCTTCCTTGAAGTAAAGAACAATTTGGACAAAGGAGGAAATTTTTATCTTCCCAAGAGTTGGACCCTAATTGGGTCATATTCGTGGTTTAGACCATGTAGAAATTTAGAAATTCTTGCTTTCAACAACTTTAGCATGTGTGATAACATCTATTTTGCACATCTTCAAATTTTGATGTTGATCTAGTTCAATTACTACCCTTTCAAAAGTCGATGATATTTCAATATAGATGGAGAATTTTGTTTGGTATATTAAACACCTTGCTTTCATTGACACAAGAAGTAGCAAAATCCTTTTTCAAAGAAAGGTGTTATATAGGCCATTTCAATTTTCTTTACCAGAGGAATAAAACATAATTTTAACTTATATTTGGGACCGCGATATCTAGGACTTAATCACTGAATCTTCGTTATTCCAAATCTTAAACTGAGGGCCATTTGAACTCTAATCCTCCACCATCAATGTGATTTGATCTTGGCTATCTTTTTATAATCCTCAAAGTGTATTGGCTCCATTGCTAAACATTTCAACCATCAAACTAGTAGGGTCTACCACATTGGGAGATCATTAGGACCCATTGGAGTAAATTTTGCCGAAGTCACTGAGAAAAATCCCAAACTTTTGATCCCACCATTGTCTTCAAGAGTGGTAGCAAAGGAGTATGGGTGAGAGCTCTGATACCAACTTGAATAATGATAGGTAGAAAAGAAATATTTTATTGATTACAATTATGATAAATACATTCTCAACTCCTCTATTTGTAACAATCACATTCTCTTATAGGAAATAAAATAAGCTCAAATGAAGGTGTATATTATTGGGATATTTTTTCTGGTTATTGTAGAGATATTAGAATGTTTTTATCTAAATAATCCCCTATTTACAAAGGTATGTATGAGTTTCTATGGCCTTTTAATCTTGGGTTAGGTTTTCTGGAAGCTTTTCCATGCAGAAATCCTTTGCACACTTTATTTGGGTGACTAATGCAAGGTAATCCTTTCCTTTTTGGAGAGCAACTCTAATTCTCCAAAATTGAGATGCCTAAATTGAAGATGCCAAAGCCAAGAAGCTTCCTTGTAGCACATCTTGAGACATTTTGTGACTTCATTTTGAATGTTGTGCATGAACATTCTATTTTTTGACATTGGCACCTTAGGAATCAAGTTACTTGCATTATCTCTAATAGAAAGGTTAGTGTCTTTGAAGTGAATGCATAAATTTTCTCGTGGAGGAGCCTTGGGTTCAAGATATTATTACTTTTCATACTTGGCATGTAATAAATATTTTAGATGACTTGATGCTCACTATTCTTTAGACAATTAAGAATGTTATCTTTTAATTTCACTTCTATCTTGGATTCATTTCCAAAGGTTGCATTGTTGCTCACTAATTCATGGTGCTCCACAAACACGCTCCTTGCCTGCACATATGATATGATTGCTTGCTCCAGTGTCTAGGTACCAACTTTTGTCTTCAATTCTTTCATTATTCGTACAAACCATCAATAAAGTGTCACCTTCTTTACTTATTTCTTCAATATAATTGCATTCTCTTCAATACTATTGTTTCTGGGTGCTTTACATTTGGAAGTGTAATAACAACTTCTCACAATTGTAACATTTCACATTAGACTTGTCATTCCTTATGTTGAGTTGATTTGCCAATAGCCAATTGTTGAGCTTTCTCCTCTTTGAATGTTGTCATAGGGCCTCCAACTTCGTCTTGTTCAAGTTCTTCAACATCACCTCTTCCTTATTATCAATCTCCACCTCAACCTTTTCCTTGTTGGCTTTGATTATTATGACCATTGTGTCTGTGGGTTGAATCAACTTGCATCTTAAGTAGTTGCTCCATGATCCCTTTCTTATTTTCTTCACAAGTTTGTAATGTGCCCAAACGTTGCTCAATAATCTTAACTTTCAAGTCTTTTGTTTGTGATGATGACAACAAAAGCTTCAAACTATGTATCTAATAATCTATGAATTTTCTCTATAATTTTTGGATCATCCAACTTTTCACCAATTTTTCTTATGTTGATTAGTGGCCATTAAGACTTTAGGGAAATAGTCTGGATATGATTTCACATTCTTTCATATGCAATGTTTCAAACTCTGGTCTTTTTGAAGACATACCTTATTCATTGGATTCACTCCCCTGTATGAGGCTTGAAGCTTCTCCCATGTTTCTTTTGTTGACTCTGGTTCCTAAATCTTCACTAAGGCTTCATACTCTAATCCTCGATAGATTAGATAGAGAGCCTTCTTGTCTAGAGGTTATCCTCATTCTTTGCCTTGATATGATATGACCTCGTAACTACCTCCCAAGCATCTAGCGCACCAAAGAGAACTTTAATCTTGATGCTCCATTTGTCGTAGTTGCTCTTGTTGAGAATTAGGACTTAGAATGAAACCATGTAGCTACCCGCCACAATTTGTTGCTAGTTCCTCGACCTGTCCTCTTCGCCCACCTGCACCAATTGATGCAGTTTTGTCATTATTGACATTGTCAGCTTTAGCAACCAACTGATTCATATGTTCACTATGTCTCTCAAGAGGTTGGGTTGATAACTAAGAAACTTGACTCATATACATATGCTCTAGCTTGAGAGCGAGTGTTAAATATACTATTGCATCAAATAGAGAAATATGATATTTGAGGGGAATATCTTTGCGAATATTTCTCATTTGTTGATTTTGTTACTTGTTAGTTTATCTCTTCATTATATATATAAGAACACATGGGTCTACAAAACATACAATTATAAGCAGTCCTTTTCAATAAGGTTTTAGTAGTGAAGAGAATATTTTGGAATGGGAGAGATTTGAATTTTGGAGCAAAAGGGTACTTATACAATTGATCCCTTATTGTTTATTTGGTTTAATACATAGTCTAGGACAGCTACCCTCTAATACTAGTGGCTTCTCATAGACCAATAGTTAGGATTTTGCCAACACTACCTAGGAAGATTTCAAGTTACTGATAAAGAAGTTTGTGCTTTTTCCTTCATCCAAATCTGAACTTTTCCTTGGTGATTTCAGGAGTGTTGGTTGAATCAAGTGAAGGAAAAGCAATTGCTGTGTGATCAGGGCATTCAACATGTAAACTGGAGTGCAGCTTTTGGTTTACAACAGCTGGGAAATTCTGAAAACAACTCCAGGTAAATGTGTTAATCACCTGTAATAAAATTTGTTCTATTGATATTGTGGACTTGGTACTTTTGGTTAGGTTTATATCTTTAAACTAGGAAGACACGAAGATAACTTTCCAACATGACTATCAGTATGTGGAATTTAGGAGAGAACAAGACTTAATGAAACAAATTTAATTTATTGTTAGCCATCTATGTTCATTATAAATTAGTGAAATAAAATTGATAATATTTTAGTGGAATAAGAATAAAGTTGAAGTACCTAGCATGCTCTTGAAATTTATTTCAAGTTCGTAAATAATCCAACATAAAAATGCTGTAAAGCAGGTAATTCGGTTATATTTGGCGACTAGAATGTGTATACGCACATTTTTGCACAAATGCTTATGCTGCTTTGTTTCTTTACTTCAATTATGTTGCCATATTCAATTTTTTTTGGGAGACAAATTTTTCTGTTTAATTCATATAGTTTGTGATGCTGTAGTTTAATCATATGCTCATGTAGTGAATTGCTGCATTAATATAATGGAAAAACTCTTAAACTATTGGTTGCTTTCCTTCCCGTAGTGTCATGAATTTTGCAATGACGAAGAATTCTTTAAGCAAGCTGATTAATGTTTGCATATAATGCCCTTTTGGTCTCCATTGAGTTACTCTTTGAAGAGATTGTGTAACTATTTTTGCTATTGAACTGAAACAGTTTTATGCATTTTTCAAGAAAGTCTACTAATTCTGTACTTATTCTACAATTACGTATCTTAAGTTTGTTGCTCCATTATGTGTTCAATTTTCGGTATAGATAAGGGAAATAACTGGGGTTTCCTTGTCTTTTATCACGGAGGTTTGGTTCAGTTTAGATTGTGTTCAATATACCTTTTACCCATGTTTAGTTTCCCTTGCCCTGAATTTGATGGTAATTATATATTTGATTTGGAAAACTTAATCTGGGTTTATCTTTGAAAAATGAGTCTTCGAAACACATTTTTTAGTATTTTTGTGAATACTATCTGTTATATTTTGTGAAATGCATTAAGCCATTGCATTATAAATTTGCAGAATTTTATACTAATGTAAAAAATCTTACTTCTACAATAACGGTCAGAAATTTGACAATTTTGATATTGTACAATGTGTAGAGCATCGACATTTAATAGCTCCGAGAAAGAGTTAGCGGTGAATGCAGCTGCTGCTTCCATATACTCAACGTGTAATTTTCTACTGTCCGAGAGCTAACCTGTATCTGACTTAGTTCATGCATCTAATCATGTCATATCTTTTACTTTTTTTTCGTACTTTTGAGTTACTATCAATTGCTAGAAAATGTAATGGGCATGTAGAAGAACTAAAATATAGGCCTTAATGTATGAGAGACCCTAGATAATTATGATTGTAATTTAAGTTGTGGAATATAATTTATTTATACTTTATTTTTCCTGTCAGTAAATTTGAATTTTGATATTTCATTACTGACACCCTTTCGTTGATGATAAGAATACCCCTCTTTTAATACAATTCGTTTAGGTTCTATTTATTTACTGATAAAATTAAAAGTGATTCTATAAATTGAAGTGATTTCAAGGGTATGTTATTTAACATCAAAACTCATTTTTTTTATTTTTATGTTCAAATTTAGACCGAAACTCCACAACCCAAGTGCATCTTTGAATATCACAAGATTTTGAGTAGTTTCCTAAAATCGTTGAAAGGAAAACGGAATGTTTTCTATTCAAAATTCAAATTTTGCCTTAATTAGGTTTCTTTAAAATTAATTTACTTAAACCATAAGACTCAACTAATTATATCTTTGAGCCAAATAAAATTATTATTTTTTTGTCTCGAATTCTTATTCTAAATTAAATCATGAATTACAGCGTTTGTGATGTTTCTCTATTGAAAGGATTTTGATGGACTTAGTTGACGTGTTAAGGTGGACTCCTGGATTAGGATTTGGTAGGTCTAGATTAGTTTATTCTTCATGGACTACGAATATAAAGTGTAGTGAGTAAAGCATACATTTTAATATAATGTTATTATAATTAGGTTTGATGCTCATTTCAATTATTTTATATATAGATTTCTTTCATCTCAAATGATAAGTAATGCAACTATATAATCATCATGTTAAAGATTTTTATACAACTATTGTAAAATCAAATCATCATCTTATTATAAATGATAGTCTTTTTAATCAAATTATATTAATAATTTATAGTACTAAAATATGATTGTCGTTATATATAAAGATAAATTAAGAGAGTACATATGTTGTATTATAATATTAAAACAAACATACATAAAATAGAATAGTTTATTTTTTGAAAGTTAAGTATACAAGACTGAATTTCGGAACTATCCTAGACAACCCACATGAAACAAGAGAGACTAGTAAGAGGAGTTTATGAATAACCTTAAATCTTAATGTAACTGTACATCCTTTTTGATAACAAACTTTTGGAAAGTCTTTCTCCATCTCTGAAGGATCATCATTGATAGTCAGTTGTAAACCCACTAAACTTCACTATGTTACATTTCCAATCAAACTTGAGTTGTAGAACTACAACATCTTCTATAAGAGAGGGGGATTGTAAGGAGCGAGTATTCAACCTCCAAACGAACACATATGAGAAACAACTTTAATATCATAAACATATCACAAATGTTTAGTGATCCATGAGACCCTCATCAAAATCTCTATTTGGTTTCATTAGACACTTTGGAACCTCAATGCCTCAGACCCTCCAAGTCTCAAGGTCTTACATGAATCACACCATCACTTTAATTTGGTGATAGTTGGGGGAGTACGCATCCAGCCTGATACTTGATCAAGATACTCTTAACCAACCATGGTGAAGTTCCACAAATGTTTGGGGGCACCAAGCCGATTACGTGATTCCTCTTGCTAGAGGTTTCACAACTTGATACCTTATGTACCCCTAAAGGCTTCTCTCTAATGGACTTCTCTCAGGTACCATTTTGTGGTCAACCCACAATTCTCCAATCTCTTAACAAAATGCACTGGTCTTATATACTGAACCTCCATCATTCACCACAACATCTAAACCTTTCGTATAGGTACAAACATGACGGTTACAAAAGGGCACACATCCTTAAATGCCTTGATCAAGATAACTAGTTGGACTGTTATTCAACAATCATAGGCTATACAACCTTATTATCCATGGTCTCGGATCACCCTATTTGGGTATCATCACTGGCATTAATGCCTTAGGGCTAATAGCCTTGGATCACCCCATCTAGGTATATCACTAAATTTAAGGCCACACGTTTAACAACTTCATATCATTCCATTGGGATACCTATAGGACATTAGTTTTAGTAAGGCTTATCGTCCACCATTACATATCATGAGGTATTTCATTCCCATTCATGCCCAATTATAATTCCTTCCAATCATAATTCATCAATCATTCATTCATCAATAGTCTCCTCTTGGATGATGACAATACACATATCTTACAATTCAATATCCGCTATCTCTTATTGGGAGATGATAACGCACATCTTACAATTCAACATTCACTATCTCCACATGTAGCACAAACACATGTCACTGTGTAAGGTCTACAAAATATCTCCACTCACAATAACATGATATTTCTTCATCAAGGGCCTCAATGAGCGTAAACATCCAAATCTTGTACAATCTCCATGGGGAGACATGTCACATAACAGACCACATAAAAGACATTGACATCATTATTGAGGCCTTCACTTCTTGCATTCGTATCTTGTTAAAAGAAGTGTCTCACAGCAACACACAACAATGTTATTAACTAAGAATAATAAGTTTTCACTTTAAACAATAAGGAATTAGGTTCTTCCTCAAAGTCTGTATACGTTGTAATCATATCAAGTCATATATGAAATGTGCATGCAAGGTTCCCTTATCTTACTTCTCATAAGATAAGTTGAATTAAATTTTATGGAAGCAGATCATGCCTCACTTGTCCTTAACCCCATAATAATTGTCTGAATTTCATAATTTACTCTAAAAATTACCAATTGTGTTTAAGGTTAATTAAGGTCTTAGTACACCACTCTATCACTTAATCAATCCATTATCTCATTTTAATACTTAGTCAACTCTTCCATCTTATACTTGTAATCATTCCAAATTAATTAGAAGTGTTGTAGTTTTATTTAACTAATTTTGTAAGGTTCTAGACATGCTCTAGGAAATTAGTTATCACTCCATCGCTAACTCCGTTTGAGTTATCTTTTCAAGGTTAATAATGCCTCAACCACCTAACCATTGATATGAATTATTAGGAGTGTTTAGGATCTAGGCCAACACAAAAGAAAGATGAAGATGATATTTTTCTCGAGAGAGAACTCAAAGTGGTGCAAAGTAAAACACCATGAAAGCCATGCTTGTGGCAAAGAGAGAAATCATTGGATTTACAAGTATGAAAACATGAAACTAAAGGAATTGAAATGTAAAAATGGAACGAGGAAGAAGATGATTGAACACGCCACCTTCAAGATTAGAAATCTTCAAGGATGAGTGAAGGAGGATCCGCCACTTGGGAAGGCTTCTCAAGATAAGAATCAAATAAAAGAGTAGAGACACAACTCAAGAACTCTCACAATTTCTCAAAGAAATTATATTCATTCAACTTGTTGTATTTTACAATGAGAGCACTCCTATTTATAGCCATGGAATTTGGCCAAACAATGAGTCTCAAAGATAAAAAGAGTTAACTATACTAAACTATGTTTATGTCTAACTAATCCCTTGAAATTAGAGAGATGCACTTGGTGGTTACTAATGTACATAAATGTAATGATTATTTCTAAGATGACTAGGATGAATATACATGATGGAATGCACTTGTAAGTTATAACAATGCATGAATGTAATGATTACTCTAAGACGACTAGGGTGAATGTACATGAAGGAATACACTTGGAAGTTACGACAATACGTGAGGTAATGATTATTCTAAGATGACTAAGATGTATGTACATGGAAGAATGCATTAGATAGTTACTAAAATGCAAAGAATGTAGTTATTACAATGCATGTGCTAGGTAGTTACTAAAATGTAATTATTATAATGCATATACTTGGTAGTTAATATGAATGTGTCTTGAAACTTGAAAAGATGACTTCTCAAATTTAAGACCAATTTTCTCAAATTCGTACTCTCAAGTTTGTACTTTCTTCAAGTTCATTTTAATTTTTACAATTTACAATCGTTTGTTCTTCTAATTTCTTCCTTCGAAAGCTCCAAGGCTTTTTCTCTCTTTATTTCTTCATCTACATCTTCATTTGTCATGCTTCTTTTATTTATTCTTCATGTCTTCTCTTCTCTTTTTTCAACAAGTTCTTTCTTATTCTCATATGTATCACCATTCAAGGCTTAAGTGTGTATCAATCACAACATTACTTGGTAATGAACTCTCCTTCCGTCATCCTAGCGGAAACTACTAAGAGAGATTGGAAAATTCTTAAACTTCCAAGTTTTTTGAAGAAAGTTAAATTGTTCCTCCTCCAAGAAATGTTCCTTAAAGAATTAAGTAGAACATTATCCTCATTGTAACCTAAAAAAATAAGAGAGATATTTTAAAGCAATTTCAATTCTTATTCAACTCAAGGTGAGTTGTCATGAAGCAAGTGATTCTATATATAGATGACATAACTTCCCTTACACATTTATCCTAAGAGATATGTGACTAAAAATACAACTTTACAACTAGTGAAAGAAAATTCTGTCACAAAAAAAAAAAAAAAATAGCCTTGAAAAAGCTTTTTTAAATAATGTGGGACTTTCTTTTTTAGGCCTTCTCTTCATGTGTTAGATCTCGTTCTTACTTAAGTCTTCATTTCATGTGTTGGAAGGATCATTTATGGCCTCGTTGGAGGCCCAATGCTAGCCTAAATGGAAGTCCAATCATGCCTATACAAAATCTTAAAAATAACAAAATAAATATATACATTTACACAGTTTTTACAAGACTACGAAGAAAGAATAAAATTCAAATATTATATTCTCTAAAGTAGTAGAATCTTCTTCTTTGAAGCATCATCTTCTTGTATCTTCTAAGCCATAGACCTTATGGCTGGATGGTTTCTATCGTACGTTCCTTGAGAAGGATCGACCTTAATCTGAATGATTCTCAATGAGAATAGCCTTTTAAGAATCTACATACAAATATACAAATTTAAGCACAAAAAGAAATCAAAGGTAATGTAATTTAAAAACAATTTGATATTTGAATCTTAGGAAAGACAAATATCGTATTTATCAATACGCTTGTAAAAATTTCTCGTGATCAAAAAATCAACCTACAACAAAAATAGAAAATATTGTTTGGTTGCAAGTAAACCAAGAAAATTATGCTTAAAAGCAAAGGTAAAATAATAATGCCCTTTATACGAAGAACTGATGGATGTTGCATAAGAAACATATTTATTTATTATCAATTTTGTTTCTATATTTTAAAAATTTCTAAATATAAGTTAGATTCATTATTTAATATACAAGAATTCAAAGTTGCACAATTCCTATTTAAAGGTTATTTTTCATCTATATTACAAGCATATTTTATAATTAACTCTTCTTCTTTTCTTGCTTTTTTTCTAGCAATGATTTATTTTTTACAAACTTTATTTTTTCATTTTCTCTTGGTTCTCTCTCACTTGTTGAGGTGAAATGGCACAAAGTTATTTTTCTCTCTCGAAGAATGAAACTTATTTTGTTAGTGAAGAAATTATGAATAAATTTGAGATCATATTGTTATGGCCTACCAAATAAGATATGACTTGACTCCATTTAAACTATGTCACTTAAACTTTCATCTTAATATTTTTCAATAGAGGTAGGTATACTTGTTGATTAACTACTACACATCCATTATTTTTAATATATTGAAGTTAGTTAAAGTTAACTTTTTTCAAACTACATTACTTATAACAAGAGTTATATCCAAAACTAGTGAAAATACATGCGCTTACACACATGTGTCCACTCTTTTGTGATGATAGCAAAAAATAATAAAAAATTGTTATTATAATAATTATTAAAATAAAAAAATAATTATTAAATTATAAAAAAAATTCATAAAAATAATTATGAAAATAAATAATTTTATTATAGGTAGTTTTTGTAATTGTGTTGGTAGTTTTTTATTTTTTATTTTTTTTATAATGGATAGTTAATTGAGTTTAAAAGAACAATTACTTAAGGGTAAAATGGTAAAAATTTGTATGCATTAAAGAGTAGTGGAAAGGGAGAATTCCTTTTATTAATGTTATATATAAGAGAACAAATATTTTTAAAAATTTTACATCTTATGTAGAATAGCTTCTCTCTTTGTGATTGTTCTTATTTATAAGATTGGGTTTCTAGAAGCCTTCTCACCCTTAATTAATCTCCTTCACAAGGAGAAACATCTTCTTCAGAATCTAATCCATCTTCTTTACAAGGTGAAGAAAGAGTATCATTCTGACTAATATAAATGTATAGGCCTTTTAAATCCATGGCCTTTTTAATGGTTCATTGATAAGCATTATGCTTATACCAAGACAACTAAAATAATAAATGGATCTTGTCTTAGTTTCTTTTGGAATGTTCTATATTTTTATATTTTAATTTTTCTATCCCTTGACCATTCATACATAGATGTGGATTTGGTGGGGTAACCATCCCTCTTGTAGTCTTCCTTAGAGTATGGGGTGTTAGGGTAGTCTTTCCCATATGTAGATCTTTTATTAATTTGTTATTATACCCTGACATAAAGTTGAACTAAATCATTAAGATCTAGGGTAATAGTTAAAATTTATCCCTAATTTGTAGGTTAAGGTCACTTTGGAACTAAATAAGGTTATTCTCTCTTCTTCTATAGTTCCCGACATCATCATTAGTAAGTCCATTCGTTACTTATATTCCTCTATACTCATTTTTTTGTTGGAGTCTTTGAAACTTGTCCATCAACTCCCTATCATAATAAGAGGATACATGCCTTCTTAAATCAATTTGGGTTTTGTTCTAATATCTAATTTGGGTCTCATTATGTATTATCTTTTCTCTCTTTAGGGGAAGTCCACCAATAAATGACATGCCCTTGAAAGTTTAAGATAGCCATGGAAATAGAGTGAATTTTTTTTCAAATTATTTTTCAAGTATATGTGCATATACCCCTATTTTGATCAAACAAAGTCTTCTAAAATATGTTGAAATGTGACTTAACAAATTGGCTACTAAAGAAATGTACTAAAATAAAGAAAATTAGACTTAACAAAAATATAAATTAAACGATTCATGTATAAGTCTAAGTGTCACTTATGAGCTCCTTAGAACATTTTTACAAATCTAAGAGTTTACTATTACTCAATTCAATTAGGGAGATGAGAGAATACCAAGAATTTTCCAAGACACCTAAAAAGAATAAAAAAATTATACAAAAACAACAAAATTACAATTTGTGATTGAAATGAACTCTGTTGCTGAACAAAACGTAAAAATAGCAATGGAAAACATCAAAGTAGTAACTGAAAATTCTACTGAAACCATGAGCCAAATAAAAAAGAAAGACATGAAACAAAGAAAAGAAAAGCACTAAAACATAGACAATTTTTTGTTGCAAATGAGGTTTTGAAGGTGTTTTGGTGATTTCTTTTGTGGTATTTTAGGGTAACTCTAATGCAATATCATTTTTTTTTTGCTTTTAATCACAAATGTATGAACATTTTGTGCCTTTTCTTGTCACTTGAGGTCAGTCAAGGAGTTACTTCATCTTTCCTTCAAAAACACCTAAGATGCTACCTTAGAAAGAGGTGAATTCTCAAGAAATAACTATGAAGTTAAGCATTTTTGATAAAAAAAATATGAATAAGTAAAATAAAGGAAAGCTCAATTAGAAATAGACAACTTGAAAGAGAAGAGGTTATATGACAACTTTCAAAGAATTCCTAAAAGAATGACAAACTAAAATAAGGCAAAGTTAGAATTATATACAACAAGTTGAAATCCAAATGAATTCAAACTAAAATAAGGCATATTTAGAATTAGGTACAACAAGTTGATTGTAAGAGTGTTATACAAAAACATTAAGTGAAGTACTCTATTTATAAAGTTTTGGAAACACTGATTAAGAACTGGCACTGACGTTTTTAATCAATTATATAAGTTGTTAGTGGATTATTCTTTTTATTAAAATAGTTACAAAATTTTTGGTTTCATCAATTAAGACATATGTTAATCAATTAAACTGTTGAGACATTATTTTTCAATTTTTTTGTTTAATCGATTAAACAGAAGATAATGGATTATTTTGTTCTGAATCTCATCAAGAACAATTTAATTGATTGTATAAAAATATAATCAATTATTATGTCAATAAGACCTTTTAAAACAACTTTTCTATTTCAAAAATTCTTTTTGACTGATTTTAGTTTGATTATATGTTGATTTTGTGAATGCTTTGTGTGAAGGACTTAAATAAAAATTACAATGAAGGAAAAACACTCTCAATATCTACATCATTCTCTTTTTCAGTCTTCAACCATCATCACAAAAACATGTTCCACTTGAGGCTTTCTTCACACCAATAGAACTAAAAATACAACTTTACAATTAATGACAAAAAAATCTATCACAAATGAAAAAAAAGCCTTGAAAAGGCTTTTCTAAGTGATGTAGGACTTCCTTCTTTAGGCCTTCTATTCATGTGTTGGGCCTCTTTCTTGAGTCTTCTTTTCATGTGTTGGATACCTCATTCATTTCCTAATTAGAGGTCCAAAGCTATCCCAAAAATAAGTCCATTCATGCCTCTACAAAATCCTAAAGTTTACAAAAAAAATATGTGTACCTATAAAGTTTTTAATATACTAAGAAGAAATAAGAAAATTCAAATATTCTACTCTAAAAAATAGTAGAGTCTTCTTCTTTGATCCTCTAAGCCATGAACCATGTGGCTAGATGGTTTCCATCACTTGGAATTTAATCCAAACTTATTCGGTTGGTTAGTGCACACCTGTTTTAGAAAAACTACTACTCCTTATTCACAATACACATAGGGCTAAAATTTTATAATTTAGAGCCATCGAAAATGGTAATCCCAAGGAGCCTAAATTATAAGTAAAACATAAACCAAAATTTTGGATACATAGTTAGAAACCATTTTTCTTAAAAAATTATAACTCAAAAAATGTGGCACAATTTAAAGCGAGTATTGTTTCTAGATTTTCACAACAAAGACATAAAATTTTCCAAGCTTTACCCGTCTAAAGGTTATTCTAAGTAGGTTCAAAGCATAAGAACATTCAAGGCTAAGAAACGGGTTCACAAACTTTTGGTCAGAAACCTACTAACTTAAAAAAATTATATCTAAAGTTAGGAAAAAAAGTTTTTTCTTGAATTTTGTTTCATGATTATTATAGCTCATGGAATATCAAGTTTAGGGTTTGGCCCTTTTCAAGGAATAAACAATTAGTCTAAGAAAAAAGTGGATAAGAAAAATCGCTCTTAGCCATAAATTTCTTGTTGAGTTTTTTTCTATGTTAGCTACTTCTTTTTTAGCAAGTTCGTTTGTTTCTCCATATGTTTCCTCTAATTTCATCTATATATCTTTGAAATCTCTAAGAGAGGATTTTCATGCAAGTATCCATGGATAGTGTAGAAGAGATTATGTTCTTTATTCTTGCTTGTGCCTATCATTCTTGTTTAGTTAACTCAACCTGCATTTTGTTAGCACAGTAAAATTCTTGCGTCAAACATATTCAACAAATATTTTCATTCCTTATTTCCAGTCATGAAAGTTTTCTCCGCAAAATAAAGGTGGTTTTTTTTCAGCCTCCTAAGAAAAGGCTTTAGCAAAGCAATTCAATAAAATCAAAGGATCTTTGTTTTGATTACCTTTCAAAAACTAGTTCTAAGGCCAATTGTCAAGAAAATAGAATGACTTTATTAAACTAAGAGGGGGGTAAATTGTTTTTTAAATTTTTTTCTAAAAAAATTACTTTCTTTAAATTCTTTTCAAACTTAAAAGGAGAATGCAATTATAAGTGAAATCAAAATTGATTCAAGAATTGGGTGAAAAAGAAAAAACAAAAACAAGATAAGCAAGCACAAGATGATTTATATTGACGATGCAATTCTAGCTTTAATTGCATGCTTCAATGTGGTTCTTCTTGGAGGTTTGATGTTTTGAATGAAAATTGGAGTAGATGCAACGAAAGAATTGATGCTTGTAGTGGATTGAAGTGTTTGAGATTGAATTTGGAGTGAATTAGGTGTGAGGTTAGGCCAACACACCTAGGAGGGAGCAAGAGCAAGTCTAGAAAAGAGACTACTCTAAGGAGAGATTTTGAACAAGAGTGAAGAGGCAAAAATTGGTTAGCATTTCATTATTTATTCAAATCTAATTTTCAATTACATAAGCTTCCTATATATTACAAGATGAATTGTCTTGCAAGTTTTCCAAAAACTCTCTTAAGAGATTGACTAGTGGCAAGACATAAGTGGAGAGGACCCTCTCCACTGAAAGAGTGTCATAGGTAAAGGTAGCTTGAAGCCCAAGCTTCAAATACTCTCCAATGAGAGGTGGACAGGTGGAAAAAGAAGCTAGGAGAAGATGCTCCCACGTGGCACCTACTTGGAGTGACATGTAGAGCCTTCTTGAAGGCTTCTTTCAAAGGTGATCGTCCACTTTTCTTATGGGCTTTAAGGTCCAAAATCCTATTCTACTTGGCCTAAAATACAAAGTTCAAAATAAATTTTACACTACTCTATACAACTTTTACAACTAGAGGTCTTGTAATCTTGAAACTCTAAAATCTCTAGAGTGATCTTCTCCAATTTTGAACTTGGGCCTAAAAGTTTGTTTGGAGACCTAAACAAGCCTAATTAGGCCCAAATTCCTGATAAGCTCCTGATCAATGATTTAACTCAATGACCTCTTTATGTTGTCTACATTCTTGGAGACATGATCGCATCAATTGATTTAGATCTTGTAATCCTACATCCAGTCTAAACAATTCAATCTTATAATTGTTGGTTCTACTAACTTTTTCAAAGTTATACAAAGAATTAAATCATGAACAATTTTACGAAAATATATAACACCCTTGATACTAAGAAGATATTAGCCATTATGAACTCTTATCGCTTAAGAGGATATATAGCCTATTAACTCTTGATCACCAAGTATAGCAAAACAGTAGAACAATTTGGTCACAATATCAAAGAAAAGCAAAGAACTTACACAAACTTTCTCAAAGCAAAAACACTTTCAAGATTAGCACAAAACATGCCTTGATTCAAATCTTTGTAGGACAAGAATGAGTATTAGAAAAACTTAGAATTCTTATAAAAGTTTGCTTTGAAGGCTTGACAAAAATGCAATTGGCTCTAAGAGGGGGCTTGAATGGAGCCTGAACTTAAATTGCAGAATATAAACAATTCAAAGGAATATAAAATTAGAGTGTAAGAGAGAGAAAAATAGACACAAATTTATACTGGTTCACCCTATAACCAAGGCTACGTCTAGTCCCCTTAAGCAAAAATTCGCTTAAAAGCTTTCGCTAAACACAAGTTTTAAGACATCTCTAGCAAACCACTTAAGAAATTTCACTCAATGAGTTTTGATACCCCTCTAGGAGCAAGTATTATTACACCACTTCAAGTCTAAGTTTTAACATCTCTCCAAGATAAGTATTATGCACCTCTCTAGGTAACTGAGTATTTTATACCTCTCCACGTAACAAGTATTCAAACCTCTCCAGGCAATGAGTATTCAAACCTCTCTAGGCGACGAGTATTCACATCACTCTAGGTAAAACCCAATCCTAATCTCCCCCTAGAGTTAAGACCTCTCAACAATCAGTCTCTTAATAGAAAGAACAATCAAAGCTCACTTGGTATACTTCACAATGTGAAGAATTTACAATAGTTAACCACTCAACCCTTTTCTAATTTGCTCTCAACAACAAGATATAACAATTAATTCACTCACAATATTTCTCTTGAATTTCTTCGTGCGTTTCTCGTTAATCTCATACTTTTCTTCATCTTCAATGGTCTTTATATAGTCTTTGGAATGATGATTGTTGAAGCTTTTGTGAATAGAATTTTCTGCACTTATGAGTATCCTCTTCTTCAATGCTTATTAAGTGTCTTTAATTCATTTTGGAAAATTTCCATTTGGGCAACAATTTTGTACGTTAATACTTATATGAAATTCTCAATTCATGAGTCTCATTGTTCTCCTTATTTTTCTTCTTTATATAACAACTCTTACTTTATTTTAATCTTCACATTATTATCACATAATTAAGTCCTTCAATTCTTTCCTTCTTTGTAACAAATATGAACGTTGTACTTTATTCTCTATCCTTTTATTTATGAATCTTTTGTGCAGCTCTTCCACTATAGTTTGTCTTTATTCGTCAGTCTTCTTTAATTTTGTTTCCACAATTTTCATTTCACTAGGTCTCAGCAACTTATAAGAAATATTTTTCTAATGTTTCTTGTAATGCTTTAATTCATTTTGAAAACTATTTGAACGTGATTGACCATTTTTTATTTTCATTTAAGCACTTGGTCAATCAAATAATCATTTAGATAATATAATCTCTTGAATTATTAAAACTTTATGTTTTTGATATTAATATAATTTCCAAAGTTTCTAAATGTATCTAAATTTTGAACATTAAAGCAAATCAAACTTAAATTAAATTATATAAAAAATATTTTGAATCTTATTTAATATTCATAAGCACAATATTTTATACTTAAAAAATAAAACATCATTTTAATATTTTCAAAATATGTTTAGCAATAATAATTAAGAATATGAAGTTTAGAAACTCTCTTATGTGAAGACATTGGTTTCTTTGTCTAACTGATTCTTAATACTTGTGTCGTCATATTTAAGATTGACTAGCTTATTTGATACTTTTGAGTATCATCTAGCGCATCTAGCATGACCAAGTGCTATGGATTAGTTCTAACCTATCCTTGGACTAATGCTCCGTCTATCCTTTTGTGCATTGAAGATATCATCCAATTTGTTCGTTTAGTGTATTGTCTAGTCTCAAAAGAGCTTTTGATTTCTCTTTGTTGGGTGAGTGCATCTGTCTATTCTTCCACATGCTATAATATCATTATTATTTATTTTGATTATTCGTCTATCAAGTTATCTCTTTCAATTTTTCTAGTTTGAACTATCTAGTTTGGGTGAAAATTCGAGGTGATTTAAAGAGAGGAATAAGGTTTGGCCAAATGGTAGGGTGGTAGTATTTGATGGTTTACTTTGAGAGTTTCTTTGGTGACTTTGGTGTGGGTGGCTAGTAGGTGATGTTGGTCAAATTGTGTTTATGCTTTTCAGTGAATCTTGATAGCTTTAGGATATAGAAATGCTAGAAGGTGGGAGTTCAACAAGATTACACAATAGATAGAAGAAATGGAATGGAAATAGACAATGGATAAAAGTGCAAATGGAAAATGTTCCACTAATTAAAACTTAATTATAAGTAGTGTCAGAACCACTTCTAGCTTACAATGAGTACACCAAACCACTCTTAACTATCAACTAATCTCCCCTAAAGATTGAGGTTGAGTACACAATTTAACTCTTAGCTATACAATAGAAAGTTTTGGTTTATAAGAAAAACCTATCTACAAGAGAGTATACCGACAGAGGCTCCTTATTTTAGAGTATAACTCCACAAAAGTGAAGAATTTACAAATAAACTTTCTTTAGGTCGTGTATCAAACACACTAATGTCCAAGAACTTAAAGCTTTGATTCTCTCTTGCATGTAGTGTATGTCTATAGATCACTTCATACACATGTTTCATTAGTCGTTTGTATATGAATAAGCTTCCTTTTATAAACATCATAAATCATACTATTATACTATTATAGCTTACGTGTCGTAGTTTGTCCTAGTATCAATGTCATTTTAGAATCGTAGTGTTGACATGTTGTGTTGTTGCACTCAAAGTGTAGTATAAATTCTTACTTATTTACTCCTCTCAAAACACAATATTGAATATGCTATGAATAATTATTTTATTATTGTTATATTCATAATTTCAATATTTTTCTCATATTTAAACAAACTACATAATCTTATAGTTAAAAATTACAAAATGAATTTGCTATATTGTTTTAATAAACATAAATATAATATAAGTAAAATACAATTAAACCATAAAACGCTTTCAAGGAACTTACTCATGTTCACGGGACGAAATAAACCCTCAAATGATATCATAAGAGTAATAAGAGTTTTGATGATAATAAATACTATAAGAAAAGTAAATAGATATAATAAGCTCATGTGCATGGAGAAAGAAAAGCATAAACAGGAAGCGTAGCTAATCAGATGATACACATTGAAAGATATACTACATAGACGATCATGCAAGAGTGAATGGATCAGATGATACATTGATACACTATTAGATGATCATAACAAACATGGATGAAGCAACAATGCAAAGGCTTATAAGACTAATCAAAGGCACAAGAATGGGCTTGACGGACTCTTCAGAAACATAGTGAAAGAGGGTGAGACGAACCATTCAAAGAACTTGACAAACAGAACAATCAAGAGTATATAAGACAAAGCATTTTTTCTCCTGATAGGCAATCTATAATCACAGGGAGTATCTCTAAACTTAGTGCTTAGATTTTTCATTATTGAAATATATTTAAATTTAAATTGCTTCAAGGATCAATATCAAGCAAGATTTAGAAAGTTTTTGAAAATGAATTAATGTTGGAAGTGCTAATATAATTGGTAACCGTTGTACTAGAAGAATGAATTATCTGATTACTGATTTTAGTATTGGCAACATATTTTTTCTAGTTAGAGCAACTATAAATGTTGGCTTCTTACAACAACGTGTGGTGGAATTTTTTGATATTTTAAAACTCTTGTAATGAGTTATTTTTCAATTTCTCTTGTTAGACAGACAAACAAGAGAGTGTTTAACAAAACCTTTACATACTTCTTGAATACTATTTATAGAGTGATATAGCTTCTCTTGCATACTAACCTAAGAGATGTGTGACTTGGAGTGCATTGGGTGCCACTTCCACGACATATTCATGTTTTTACAAAATGCTAAAAGTAACAAATATATACACCTATGCAACTTTTACAAGACTAAGAAGAAATTTCTAATATTCTAACCAAAGTATTAGAATCTTCTTCTTTGAAGTTCTATCTTCTTCTATCCTTTAAGTCACAGACCATGTTGGATGTAACGGGCTTAACCCACATTTTTTTTTCTATCGTTATTCCTATGTACAAATAAACAATCTTATGTGTATATTTTACATAAGGAAGATCAATCCTATATTTAACAAGGTATGTGGAGCTAAGTAAATCCTTACTTTCTTAGTGAATCCACTTATCATCGGTGACTTTTTTCGCTGTTATCAGTGCTTAGTCATTGTTGTCGCCATCATCGTCACTGTTACCATCACCATTTGGACTGATGACACTCATCATTGTTGCCATTTCGATTTGTCATTGTCTTATTGATCGGAGCTTGCTTATTTTTTTAAGGTTTTCTCTTCCTTTTTATCTATGGACTCTTCTGCTGCCACTATGCCCAATCCATCTACTATACTAATTAATTCAATCTCCATATGAAAAACTGGATGAAACTAACTATGATACTTGGGCCTTAGATAATAAATTATGACTTAAGAGTCAAGTTTATGTTAATCATCTTACCTAGGACGTGGTCAATATTGCTGAAAATGGAGTTTCTCGTTGGTTAAAGATTGATGCTCACTTATGCCTTGTTCTCAAGTCTACTATTCACTCGAATTTAAAACAAATTTTTTGTGCTTATGATATTTGTTTAGAAGTCCGCAAACATGCCAAATTATTATACACCAATGATACTCAATGTCTTTATGGTGTATGTCAAAGTCTCCTCAATATTGTGGCCCCTAAACATCTTGATGGTATAATGGTTGGGTAAAGTTTATGCTCTTATTTATGATTTCAATGAGTTATTGCCTCCTTCCTTCACTCCTTCTTAAGAATTAGAGAAAAGGTCCAAGTTCTTCATGTTATTGGCCTTAATGGGCTTCTTGATGATTAGATTTTGGAATCCCCTGTTGTGTCCAATTTTATTGTTGTTTGTTCCACTCTTCTACGTGTGCCAAATAAGCAAACTACTGATATACGTGTTTTTTTCTCATGATGAATCTTCTACTTTAGTATCTCAACATAAAGTTCACAATCGCCCTTGCAAGTTAGGCAAAGAGCATCACAAGTATGACCATTGTGGCAAGCTTGGCCACATAATTGAAAGGATGCCTTGTATGGCTGTCCTCGTAGATCTGTTGTGGATGCCCAAACTGCTCCTGTGTAACCTTTTACTATGGGTCCTACTTCATTTGATGCCTCAAGCAAACCTACAATTTTTAATGAATTTCTTAAATGGTTTGAGGATCACCAAAACTTTGGTTCCACTACTATCATACAACTTCTTTTACCAAAGATTCTGTTTGTTTACAGGACCGAGTTCGGGACGGATGATTGACATCGGATGTGAGTCTCGTTGTCTTTATCACCTATGAACATCTACACATGTTGGTAGAGTCATGGTTCTCCATCCCTCCTTCATACATAGTTGAGTCATCCTAGTCTTGTCAAGAAGCAACAACTTGTTCCAAGTTTGTCCAAGTTATTAAGTTTTTCTTGTGAGTCTTGTCATTTAGGGAAACATATTCACAATTCCTTTCCTAGTAGTGTCAAACAATGTGCTTCGTTCCATTTTGCCTTAGTTCACTATAACATTTGGGGACCAAGTCATGTTCAGTCTAATTTAGAGTTTCAATATTTTGTTTTTATTGATGATTATTCAAGATGTACTTAGTTGTTTTTAATGAAAACTTGTCCTAGGTTGTTTTCTATATTTCAATCTTTTTATAATGAAATTAAAAATCTATTTGGAATTTTGATTCGAGCCTTACATAGTGATAATGTCATCGAGGATCTTTCTCATTCTTTCAACAATTTTATGATATCTCATGTCATTCTTCATCAAACCTAATGTGCTTATAAACATCTTGTTAAAATCACTTGTACTCTTTTTAATTCACGGTGAAGTTCCTCAACGTTTTTGGGGTGATGTTGTTCTTAGTGCATATTATCTTAATCACATAAGATCTTCGATTTTAGAGAATAAAATTTCCCATTCTATTTTATTTTCTCGTAAACCTCTCCTTTTCTTACCCCTTAATAACGTGTTGGGTCTACATGCTTTGTCACAATTCTTTTTCCTAGCCTTGATATAAATTCTCTGTTCGGTCACACAAATGTGTCTTTTCAAGATTTAGTAGATCTTGAAAAGAATATAAATATTTCTCAACTTATCTTAACCGTTATTTCATTTTTGCAAATTTCACCTTCACTAAGTCCTTTTTTTTAATTATTTTCCTTCTTCAACTATTGTTGTGTCTAATGTACCTAAAGATTCTCTCTTCCTCCAACCCTTCAAGTTTACAATCATCGTCAGACTTTCCATCGTCCACTAGATGACTCTCTTCTAGTGCTTGCTCGTCTGCCCCTTCTTGCTTTAAAGGTTGAACTTGATCTTCCCATTGTCATCCCTGAAGTTATATGTTTTACATGTAATCCCTCTTCACATTATACTGCTTTAAGTTACCATTCACTATCTCAACCTTTTTATGCTTGCCTTTTGTCTATTTCTTATGTGTTTATTCCAAAATTTGTAAGTGATGTCTTAGCCCATCTTGGTTAACGTCAAACATTGCTTGATGAACTAAGTGTTCTTTAGAACAGCGGAACTTGAGAACTTATTTTTTACCTTTTCGGAAATTTGTTGTTGGTTGCAAGTGAGCTTTTGGTATCAAAGTTGGTCTTGATATACACAAATTTTTGGTTTGGACTATGGTGATACATTTTCTCCAGTGACAAAGGTGACCTTTGTTCGCTTATTCATATTCATGATTGGTCTTCAAAGATTTTTTTTTTATCAACTTGATGTAAAAAATGCTTTTCTTAATGGGGATTATAGGAAGAAATTCTTAGGGAGCAACCTTCAGGTTTTGTTGCTCAGGAAAAGTCTTCGGGATTGGTATGTCATCTCTGTAAATCTTTTTATGGCCTCAAGCAATCTCCTAGGGCTTAGTTTGGAAAGTTTAGTAGTCTTATTCAACAATTTGGTATATCCGCAATGAGGCAAATCATTAAGTTTTTTTATCGTCACTCGAGTGTTGCCTTATCTATCTAGTAGTATATGTTGATGACATAGATAATGATCACCATGGCATCTTTCAGATAAAACAACATTTTTGTCACCACTTTCAGAAGATCTTGTCAAACTCATATATTTCTTGGAGATTGAGGTAGCATAATCCAACAATGATATTGTTATCTCTCAAAACATTGGATATTTTGGAGGAAACTAGATTAATGAATTCAAAATCTGTTAACACACCCATGGATCCTAATGTCAAACTCCTATGTAGTCAGAGGGAGTCTCTCTTAGATCTTGAGAAGTACAGAAGATTAGTTGGAAAATTGAACTATCTAACTTTACTTCTCTTGATTTTTCATTATGAGTCAATTTCTTAATTCTCTATCACTAAAATGTAATCATTCGTATATCGAAATACATTAAAGGTTCTCTTGAAAAGGACTTGTCATATGGTCACAATAACCATACTAAAGTTGTATGTAATTTAAGTGCTGATTAGGTATGATCTATGTATGATAGAACTAGATATTGTGTTTTTATTGGTGATGATTATAATAGATAGGGTTTTATGCCTTCTTCTTCTTAGTATTGATGAGCTAAATATCTTCTATTTTTTCAAAGGTTTCTTTAGTTTTTGTAGACGAGTTTAGTTTGGCCCATCAGTATATGTTTGTTTTCAAATTGAGATTATAGATAGCATCATACTAGCTTTAGTTAAAATAAGAAAAAAAAAACAAGAAAAAAAAAAAAACAAAAAGATGAGTATCGATAACAGAAGGCTGAGATATATATGGTCGTCATCTTGCTCACCAGGGCAAAATTTTGATTCAAATTTCTCCCTAATTTAAAACTAAATATGTGAATCACACCCGCCCTTTAGAATCGAAAGGATATACGCGGGTTCAGTCTTTTTATTCAATATGAACTCCCCTTTCAAATCTAAAGGAGCGTAGATTGCACAACTTACCAAAGCAACGGTGAATAGGTTGGATTGTTTTATTCCCTAATAGAAAAAAAAAAAAAAAAAAAAAAACCAAATTAACAGAACTGAGAATTCAGTTTTTAAAAGTTTAAAATATATGTCTATTTCATAGCAGATAATTTATACCTAATTTTGTAATTGCGTTCCAATGCGTGCTGAATCCATTCCCTCGATATGATAAAAGCTTCGGATATAACATTACATAGCATTATCAGTCATCTACCTAACCTAAAATAATTACATCACTATACTAAGAATTGTTTCTAAAGCTATGTGTACAAGTGTTGCAAATAAACATCTTGAAGCAGACCAAATATTCAGCTTAGACTTCTATATCCTCAAGCCAAATTACATATACCACGGAGATCATTCTGAGTAAACTTGTGACTGAAATCTGGCCAGAATTGGTCTCTGATGATATTTAGTGGGAATGCTCCAGAAACCATGAGTGCAAACAAGGCTTTATAGGAATAGCTATCGAAATAATTCCGGAAATGACCACATTATGAACCTTGCAAAAATGTCAGACTCCAGAAATTCAATATGAGCAGCCCTCCCAATTAAAGAGTTTAAATTCTTGCCGTAGGAAGTGGTATCAAAATTAACATCACAACGCATGAAAACTCGACGTTCAGAGGGATTGGAACGAATTTGGTCCAAACAATCATTGAGCATCTCTAGGAACACTCTACCCTTCTTCGAATAATCATGTGAAGCAGCTTGGCATGACTCAATTCTAGCAGAATGGTAAGGCACATAACCATCCTGAAAAAATTAATTATTTAATAGCCAACCAAATAAATCCAAGTAAAAGCAATAATAAGCCATAGGGATGGGAAAAGAAAACGCAGAAATTGAAAGATGATTTCCTTAACTCAGAAATAGTGCCTTATCACACACATAAGGTTCCTTGCATATTTAAGGTCTGTTTACTTGAATAAATATTTTTTGATTTTATTTATAGTTTTCACTTTTAATTGCAAGAATGCTATCTTATTTCCATTTTACTTTTTGTTGACAGACTTGTTATCCTCAAAGAGAAAATAAAATAAAAAAGTGAAAATAAAGTGACATTTTTACTATCAAAAGTGAAAGCAAAAGCATTTTCTGATACCAAACAACCACTAAGTATTTCATTTGATCTAAATTAGGAAAGATAAAATATTCCAACAAATGTTACTACTTTTGAGTATAAAGTTCACCTGCCAGTATATAGTTCTAACAAAATGAAAAATCCAGAATGCCATTTGGATTCATTTCAGATGCACCATCATACTAGAGACGTAATATTTATTAAGAAATAGATGATCAAACTTTGCACGCATTTATATATGCGACAGAGATCATCTATCAGTCCAATTTAAAACACCCATATTATACCTAAAATGCAAGTGTACATTCACTGTTAAGAAATGATAGTAAAAGGGGTGTCTGGGTATGATTTCAAGAGTCAGAAGACAAGGGAAAACCTGAGGGGAAGATAGCAAGATTATATGTCTAAAATGATCCAAGGTCTTCTGCTGAAAAAGAAAAGAATGTGAAGAAATATTAGAATCTCACCATCTAATTAATGAAACTACACACAATATATGATCCAGGCCTTAGAAGAAAAAGTATGCTCCTCTTCAGCTTTGGGACTTTGCAAAGAAACTCTTAACTTTCAATTTAGAACACAAATTTGAACATTGTCTTAGCCACTTCAATACATTTTCAATTTATTACAATGCATCTTTTCTAACACTCCTGCTCATATTTTCCAACCAATAATTTTCATCAATCCTTTGGTAGACTTATTTGTAAGAAAATAGCCAATCGACATTAACTCATCAACTTCTGAACAGTGCACAAAACATTGTCCTGGTTGCCAAAATGAATGAGTGTTATATAATGACAAATATATATTGTTAATTACATTGGAAAAGGGAAAATATGGTACACAAAATGTACTCTGGAAGCAATAAGGATATAGCTTCAAATAAAATTGACATTAGGTTTACTAGCCTAATACTTAAAATCATATCAACGCTACTCCTTATTTTCAAAACAAAAGGAAACATTAGTTGAACAAATATCTTGGATTTCATATTCAAATAACCTGTAAGATTTAACATAATAAATGATTATAATATAATAAGATGTTGGTAACTTTTGAAAATGTGAATCAGTATGTATTATTAGTTTATTAGAGCATTATTCCTGTTGTTATTAGTTTTATAGGAAATATGAGTGTTAATGGACTGTAACAAATTTATGGGCAGTTCTATTTTTTATTTACTCTCAGATTAATGGGACGAAATGCTACCAATTTTCTGTTATGTTTTCTTGTATTTAAAGGTTGTCATGAATAAATGTGCATGAACGTTTTCGGCCTTAAAAATCATTGAGTTGTACAATTGGTGTATGAGCTTTATTTGTTCTTGAGGGACCTATTAAGGTTGAGAATTCTACCAAACACTCAAACACTTACATTGAGAGTCGATAATGTACATAGCTCAGTCCTAATACTACCAATTCTTGAGGATTAGAATTATCACCTATGGGCAATCAGAATGGAGGCCTTTCTAGATGCGAGAGATCTTCGGGAGGCTGTTGAGAAGGATTATGAGGTTGGTACATTACGAGAAAATCAAATGCTTGATCAAATTAAGAATCATAAGGGAAGAAAGCAGCGAAAATCAAAGGCAAAATGTTGCCAATTTTCAGCTGTTTCTCCAACAATCTTCACCAAAATTGTGACTCTAAGGTAGAAAAGGCCAAAAAAGAGTACGAAGGAAATGAGAAAATCAAAAGGGATGCATGTACTGTATTTGATCAGGGAGTTTCAGATGCAGGAAATGATGGAGTCAGAAACAATGAAAGAATATTGAACAGAATTTTAAGCACTGTTAACAAGGTCATGTTGCTTAGAACTGAATTTCCTGATACAAGGATTGTGCAAAAAATCGTTGGGACTGTTCCTGAGAGATTTGAATTCACTGTATTTCTCTTTGCAAAATTCCAAAGATTTGTCAATCCTCGCTTTGGGAGAATTGTTGTATGTTTTCCAAGCCCAAGAACAAAGGAAACTCTTGAGGGAGGAAGGCATGATTGAAGGTGCTTTTTCTGTCGGCCAAGCTGAAACTCAGTCATGGTTACAAAGGAAAGAAAAAGAAGGCTTGAGAGAGCAATTTTGTGCAAGGAGAGAGTTCTAACAAAGGTGGTAAAGGAGAAGATGAGAAATCAAATCATCCTCCTTGTCAGCACTGTGGGAGTCCTCCTCGCTTTAAATGTTGGAAGAGGCACAATATACGCTGCAACAAATGGAAGTAGCTTGGTCATATTGAGAAAAATTGTTAGTACAAAATACAACCTCAAACTGAAGCGCAAGTGGCTGATCAACAGGACGAGAACGAGCAATTATTTGCAGCAACCTGTCTTGCCAGCAGCAACAATAGTGAAATTTGGCTTATTGACCACGGATGCACACATCATGTGACCTATGATGAAGAGTAAGGACTTGGATAGGACGACTGTTCCAAAAGTCAGAATTGGCAATGGGGAGTGCACAGTTGGAAAGGAAAGGGCACTATTGCAATTGAAAGTTGTCCAATGATGTGCTTTATGTACTGATATTAATAAAAATTTGTTTAAGTGTTACCTAGTTGCTTGAAAAAGGATGAAAAGTTTTCATTGAAGGCAAAATGTGTTTGATCAAAGACTAGGATGGGTACGGCCTGTTCATGGTCAAAATGAAGGGGAAAAGCTTCTCTTTAGATCTAATGGAGGAGGAGCAAGATGCTGATTTAAGCTCAGTTAATATCACTGAGCTTGGGCACAAGAAAATGAGTCATTTTAACCATGCTGCACTGCTGAACATGAAGAAGCACATTATTTTGGAAGGCCTGCCATGATTGTCTGACTTCCATATACACTCCCTGACAGTAAGTTCAGGTACGGTCAATTTAATCATAGTTCTTCTAAGTGTGTGCTCAGACGGCAAACATGAAATTAGTAGATGTTGATCCATATGGAGTTCACAAAACGTAAATTTAAATTTGCTAGGCTATCTACTCTTGTTCAAATGCAAGTACAAATTCCATGATGACTACGATATAGTATATTAACATTCTCGATGTTGGGTTCTTGCGAGTGGAAACGTCAGAAGGATTTGACATCAATGAACCGTGACCAAATCATATAAAATACCAAGACATCACCTTCAACCCAAAATCTTAAAGTAATAACAATAATAGAATACCCGATAAAGTAAAAAGTAACTTAGTTCTAAAGAATATTTGTTCTTTTTTTTCAGGGAGAGATAAAGGAACAACCAAGAGTCACTTTATGTACTTGGTGTGAGCAAGAAGTGCCAGTGATAATACTTGTAATCAATATTTTATTAGCAAAACCTTAGTTGTAAAGGAGAATTGAACATATCCCAGTGTTGGGGTGAACCAGTATAAAACTTTGAGTGTTTCACTGCCTCTTCTATTACTTTTATACTAGTTGTTGACTTTCGTTTTCAAGATTTTGTGAAAATCCTTTTGAAACATTTTCCAACCATTAGATGATTATTCTCTAATAGTCTAATCATCATTCTATTTAGAAAAGTTTTCAAAAGCTCTATTCAACTCTCGCCTTCTACAACTAACCTGTTATTTCAAGGTACACATCCCACTCGTAATCCTTCTCCTTATTATGTTACTCTTAGTTATCACATGTTGTCTCCATCCCATTGTTCTTGTCTTTTCTTCCCTCTCCTCTATGTCAATTCCTAAATTATAGATGATGCCTTAGCCCACCTTAGTAAGTGATATGCCACGTTTGATTAACTGTGTGCTCTTCAAAACAATGGTAGTTGAAATATTGTTCCTTTGCCTCCTAGGAAATGTGTTTTTGATTGTTGATTGAGCTTTACCGTCAAAGTTGGCTCTTATGATGCTATTGATCAGTTCAAAGCTCATTTAGTTGCCATAGGTTATACCCAGATATTTGGATTTCACTATTGTGACACCTTCTCTCTAGTTGCCAAGATTGCCTCTATCAAATTACTTTTAGCCATGGCTGCTCTGCGACATTGGATTTCCTATCAATTGGATGTCAAAAATGCCTTCTAACATGGTGATTTGTTGGAGGAAATTTATATGGAGCAATCTCTTAGTTTTGTTGCTCAATGGGAGCCTCCGACTTGATATGTCATCTCCACAAATCTTTAATGGGTCTTAAATAGTCTGTCAATAAATGGTTTGGTAGATTTAGTGTAGTAGTCCAATAGGTATGAGTTGAAGTGAGGTTGATCATTGTGTTTTATCGTCATTCAGGAGTTGGGTGTATCTATGTGGTAGTGTTTATTGATGACATTGTTCTTACAAGTAGCAATCACCATGGCATTTTATAAAAAATAAAACAAAACCTTTGCCATCATTAAAAAAAAAGACCTAAAAAACCTTCTATATTGTTAGTGTTGAATATAACAGGCTTAGCCCATGTTCTCTGTTATTTTGTTACTATTTCTATTATTTTTATCATCTATAAATAAACATTCCTTTATGTGTATTTTCACACAAGGGAATTAATCCTATAGCTATTTCTCTATTTTAATATGGTATCTAGAGCCTAGGATTAATTTTTTTTTTCGGTGAACCCACTGTTCACCGTTCTCATTCATTTGCCTCCGTCGCCACCGATTGGGTCGGCGACACCACCATCAGAAGCGCCTCATCCAGGCGATTACTGTGCCTTTGGAATCACGGCAATTAGAGCAGTGACGCGCCTGCAGTGGCTGATTTCATTCCCGTCACCGTCACTTCTGTCGCCACGCGTGGCGGCGCGTCCGTCGACTTTTCCGGCGGCGATTACCGTCATTGTGATTGTCGTCCTACAAGCGTTCTGGATCTGTTCTCATTATCTTTATTGGAGCACATTTGAATTTTCGCGTTTTTTCTCTCTCCTCCATGGATTCTTCCGCGACTACCAACGCCTCGTCTACTGCTACTGCCTCCTCTACTTTCCCTATACCGGATCACTATACTAATTACGTCAATGTTCATTTGTCAATTGACAAATTAGATGGTAAAGTTTATGATACTTAGGCTTCGGATATTAGGTTATGGCTTCAGAGTCAAGGCTACGTTGATTATCTTACAACATCTGTTGCTAATGTTCCTGAGAATGAGGTTTTTCGTTAGTTGAAAATTGATGCTTAATTATACATGGTTCTCAAATCGACTATTCACTCGCCTTTGAAACAAATTTTTCGCTCTTATGAGACGTGTTCAGAAATTTAGGAGCATGCTAAATTATTATATACCAGTGATACTCAACGTCTTTATGGAGTATGTTAAAATCTCCTTCATGTTGCTTCGAAACGTCTTGATGGTACAATGTCGGAATATCTTGGTAAAATTCATGCTCTTTTTCATGATTTTAATGAATTGTTGCCTCCTGCATCCACTCCGTCTCAAGAAATAGAGCAACGGTTCAAGTTTTTCATGTTGTTAGCCTTATATGGACTTCCTGATGATTATTCCCCTGTTCGTGATCAGATTTTGGGATCTCCTGTTGTGCCCACCCTTCTACTTCTTCCACCCTTATGCGTGTATCAGATAAATCTCACATTGATGTATCTACTTCAGGTGATGACTCTTCTGTTTTAGTATCTCAACGTGGTGACTGCACTCGTTCTTGGAAGCTGAACAAAGAGCATCATAAATGTCACCATTGTGGCAAACTTGGCCACAAAATTGACAGGTGTTATGCCTTAAATGGTCGTCCTCCTAAAACTGCTGCGGTTGTCCAAGCAACTCCTGTGCCACCTTCTACCATGGATCCTACTTCATCCGATATCTCAGGTCCACTGGCTATTTTCAATGAATTTCTTAAATGGTATGAGGATCGTCAAAACTCTGGTTCCACTGCATCTGTTGCACATACAGGTATCTCTTTTGCTGGGCTCACCCACTCCAATTCTCTTGGTCCTTGGGTTCTAGACTCAGGTGCCACAGATCATATTACTGGTAATAAA